>Ga0134093_1000040_pt1 | contig 148474 bp, 116 predicted proteins | sample 4_1taG_FD_94452 | JGI IMG/M metagenome (GOLD analysis project Ga0134093, IMG submission 94452) | Switchgrass degrading microbial communities from high solid loading bioreactors in New Hampshire, USA - 4_13_20_68_A1 metaG | ecosystem: Engineered > Bioreactor > Semi-continuous > Anaerobic >...
CATGCATCTTGCGAGTGCAGCGACTGTTTCAGGCATTGCACAATATCTCCCCGGTTACCGGAAAAAGATGCTGCGAATTTCATCAAAAAAACTTTATTTGCGTCGCATAATTTATATATTGTGAAGATGAATTATAAATGCAGCAGCGAATTACATTTCACTTTTCATTGTAAAGAAAGGATTCAGTCCCGGAATTCCAGGGAAAAGGATTTTTGCGAATCCATGTCCCCTAATGTTTTTATGTCCGAAAACCGGTATTTCCTTTTCAGATATTCAATATTCCGTTTGTTCTGACCAACAACCAGGGAAATCTCCGAAGGTGCTGCATGAATAATCAGCTTTTTATTGCTGACGTTCATTTTTTCAAGCTCATCTTCAATACGCTTCAACCAGATTTTCGAGTAAACTAGGGCACCGAAAGCCGGATGAACAGGACCTGCTGTTACTTCATTTTCTTCTCTTATCTCGTCAGAATTCTGAAGCCCAATCCTTAAAATTTTAACACCAGCTTCTTCATACATCGGTACCAGTATACTGCACCATGAAACCGCATCGTCAAGCGATAATGGATTATACCTGTTGTTCAGGTATTCATGTTCGAGCGCAGTATCTTTGATTACCAGCGTAGGATAAATACGAACCATGTCGGGTTTAAGCTCTATAAGCCTTTTGGCCGTATCCATGCTTTTTTCCAATGTATCACCCGGAAGACCAATCATTGTCTGAACTCCAAGTGAAAAACCCCGTTCCTTTATCATTTTGCAGGCTGTTATGGCCGTTTCAGGCCGATAATTTCTTAGACTTCTTCTCAATACTTCTTCATCCAGGCTCTGAATACCTAGTTCAATGACCTTAACCGAGTATCTCTTCAAAAGATCCAATATTTCGTCATTAATATAATCGGGCCTGGTTGACAGCCTGACCCCATTAACTTTACCTTCCAGTACATAACCATGGGCAATTTTAAGATATTTTTCCTGCTGAAAAACCGGGAGCCCGGTAAAGCTTCCTCCAAAAAAGGCAATTTCACAGTCGTCACCGGGTTTTGTCGTTTTAAGATGTTCCTCTATTATTCTTTTGATTTCAGGTTCATCCGGTGTACGGACGAAACCGCTTATTTTCCTTTGATTGCAGAAAATACAATCATTGGGGCATCCTTCATGGGGTATGAAAACAGGAATATTCATATGTTTTTTCATAGCTCCATAGCCTCTGCTTTTATTCTGTTCAGCGCATCCCCTGCTGCTTTCTGCTCTGCCTCTTTCTTGGTTTTACCCGTACCCTGGCCCATTTGTTCACCGTTAACAAAAACAGCAACGGTAAATACCTTGTCGTGATCAGGCCCTTTTTCTTCTATAACAGTATACCTTATATTGGAATTGTTTCCTTTTTGGACCTCTTCCTGGAGTTTTGTCTTATAGTCGCGGAAAAGTGTGCCATTTATAGCTTTTTCATAATTTTCACTTAGAAAACGGTCCACAAATCCTTCAGCTGCTTCCAGACCGCCATCAAGATAAACACTGCCGATAATAGCTTCTACAGCGTCTGCAAGTATTGACGGCCGTTTCCTTCCACCCATTATTTCTTCGCCTTTTCCAAGCAGCAGGACCTCACCGACATTTAATATTTTTGCGCAGTGGGATAAAGATGCTTCTGATACGACTGAAGCCCTTAGCTTGGACATTTCGCCTTCAGGCATGTCGGAAACTTCTTTATACAATTTGTTCGTAATAAGAAAGTTAAGAACCGAATCCCCCAGAAATTCAAGGCGTTCATTGCTGCCAAGCCCTTCGTGTCTGTGTTCGTAAGCATAGGAACTGTGAACAATAGCTTGCAATGCTTTGCTTTTGTCTTTATATATATAACCGATGTTTTGCTCGAGCTTTTTAATGCGTTCCAAATCGGTATTTTTCAAACTGCCAACCTCCTTTTATGAGAATCCTGACCCGTCACAGTCTGTTTCAACTGTGCCGAGCCTTATGATCACTCATATTTTTTCAGTACTATAACAGCATTATGCCCTCCAAACCCCAAAGCATTGGATAATGCATAACGAATATCTTTCTTTCTGCCTTTGTTGGGGACATAATCCAAGTCACATTCTTCATCAGGATTATCCAAATGAATTGTGGGCGGCAAAAATCCGTCTTTAATCGCCATTGCCGTAATAATTGCTTCAATACCTCCGGCTGCGCCCAAAAGATGCCCCGTCATGGATTTCGTTGAACTTACGGCAAGTTTATAGGCATGATCGCCAAATACCTTCTTAATAACCCTGGTTTCCGATGGATCATTCAACGGAGTGGAAGTTCCATGGGCGTTAATGTAATCAATGTCTTCAGGCTTAATACCAGCATCCTGCAAGGCAAACTGCATTGCCTTAATTCCTCCGATACCTTCGGGATGCGGCGCTGTAATATGGTAAGCATCGCATGTGCATCCATATCCGACAATTTCAGCTATAATGCCTGCCCCTCTGTTCAATGCATGTTCAAGTTCTTCAATTACAAGTATTCCGGCCCCTTCACCCATGACAAATCCGTTACGGTCCTTGTCAAAAGGTCTGCATGCCGTTTCCGGATTCGGGTCGGTAGCCATTGCCTTTGCTGAAGCAAAACCTGCAAATGACAATTGGGTTAAGGCAGCTTCGGCGCCTCCTGTAATCATTACATCGGCAAGACCGTTTCTTATTGCATGAAATGCATCACCTATTGCATTATTTGCCGTAGCGCATGCTGTTGTCACACACTCGTTGTAACCGCAAAAACCATACCTTATAGCCACTTGTCCTGATGCCATGTTGGCAATCATCATAGGAACGAAAAACGGACTTACCCTGGAAGGACCTTTTTCCATAAGGGTTTGCTTTTGATCTTCCAGCGTCTGTATACCACCTATCCCGGAACCAATCATAACACCAATTCTGAAAGGATCTTCTTTTGAAACATCAAGGACTGCTTCCTCTATAGCCAAAGATGAAGCTGCCATTGCATACTGTGTGAACTGATCCATTCTTTTGGCATCCTTTTTATCCATGTACAGGGAAGGATCAAAATCTGTTATTTCAGAGGCAACCTTCGTTTCTATCATACTGCAGTCGAACTTCGTTACTTTTGATATTCCGTTTTTCCCTTCTTTTATTGCATTCCAGAATGTTACCGTATCTTTTCCAAGAGCATGTATTACGCCTGTACCTGTTATTACTACCCGTCTTGCCATTTTAACATCCTCCCTAAGCATCTGACTGAATAGAGTATTGAAATTCTATGTAAAGATTACTTTTATTTATCACTGCTATAAAAAAAGTCCCACAGATTTGTGGGACTTTTTTTATTCAATTGTAGTCAGGAGTGAGCTTTAATATATTCAACAGCATCCCCGACCGTTGTAATTTTCTCAGCTTCCTTGTCTGGTATTTCCAGGTCAAATTCTTCTTCCAAAGCCATAATCAATTCTACAATATCAAGTGAATCAGCCCCTAAATCATCGATGAAGGAGGCTTCCATTGTTACCTCGCTTTCGTCAACACCAAGCTGATCTACAATGATTTCCTTAACTTTTTCAAATACCACACTTTTCACCCCCTTCCAGACAGGAATCATATGCTATAGTATTTCTTTCAACTAAGATAATATTACATAACCATTCCACCGTCAATATGGATTACTTGCCCGGTAATATATTTAGCCGAATCCGATGACAGGAAGCACACTGCATCAGCCACTTCAGAAGGAGTCCCGGCCCTCCTCAGCGGTATTGCAGCAAGAAATTTTTCCTTTATTTCATCGGATAAATGACCGGTCATATCGGTTTCAATAAATCCCGGAGCTACGGCGTTGCATGTAATTCCCCATGAACCCAGTTCCTTGGCAACAGACTTCGTAAAACCTATCAATCCGGCTTTTGAGGCTGCATAATTTGCCTGTCCCGCATTTCCCGTAACTCCGACTACCGAGGAAATATTTATTATTACCCCCCGCCTTTGTTTCATCATAATTCTTGTTACTGCCTTGGTGCACAAAAATGCACTTTTCAGGTTCACATCAAGAACAGCATCCCATTCTTCGTCGCTCATTCTGACCAGCAGTTTATCCCTTGTTATACCTGCATTATTAACCAGAACGTCAACCGTGCCAAAAGTCTCCACTGCAAAAACGATAAGGGCTTTTGCGTTTTCTGCAATGCTTATATCGCCTTCAAAAGCTTTTACGCTATATCCTTTTTCAGCAAATTCCTTCTCTGTTTCAAAAATGGTTTTAGAAGTACCGTTAATAACAACGTTTGCTCCAAGTACTGCAAATTTTTCGGCTATCGATCTTCCGATTCCCCTGCTTGAGCCGGTCACAACTACGGTTTTTCCTGTGAAATTCATCCAGGTATCACCCCTTTTAAGCATATACTGCCTGCTTGACAGCAAGTTTCTTCAAAGGTTTAAACCAATTCCCTCAATGTATTCTCAAGGGAAGTCATGTCTTCCACGTTAAGTGTTTTTACGTTTTTGTCAATTTTCTTGATAAAACCGCAAAGCACCTTTCCGGGACCGATTTCAACAAATGTGTCCACGCCTTTTCCAATCATCGTTCTTACGCAGTCCTCCCACAGAACCGGATTCGACACCTGCTTGTATAACGATTCCCTTACATAGTCAACAGAAGGTACAATTTCACCGTTAACATTTGCAACTACGGGCACTTTCATTTCATGAACTTCAACCTTATCAAGTTCGGCTTTTAATTTTTCACCTGCCGAAATCAGAAGACTACAGTGAAATGGAGCGCTTACGGCCAAAGGAACCGTTCTTTTCGCTCCAAGTTCGGCAGCAATGGATGCGGCTTTCTCAACAGCTTTTACCTCACCGGATATTACAATTTGTCCCGGGCAATTAAAGTTGGCCGGTTCAACAACCCCTTCATCCTTTGCCAACGAGCATGCATTCAGAACCTGTTCCCTAGAAAGCCCGATTATTGCAACCATTGTGCCCACGCCAACAGGAACCGCCTCCTGCATGAACCTGCCTCGCTTTCTTAAAAGTCTTACCGCATCGGGGAATGAAAATGTACCTGAACATACATGAGCTGCATATTCTCCCAGGCTTAGGCCGGCAGTATAATCGGCCATTATTCCTTCCTTAAGAAGAGGCTGAAGACATGCAATACTTGCCGTAACTATGGCGGGCTGGGTGTTTTCGGTTATTTTCAAAGTATCTTCATCACCGTTAAATACCATGTCCTCAATATCAAAACCAAGAGCTTCCGAAGCCTCGCGAAAAACTTTCGCAGCTTCAGGGAATTGGCCGCATATTTCCCTGGCCATTCCTATATATTGTGCTCCCTGACCCGGAAAAACAAATGCTATCTTTCCCATTTCATACCTCCGTAATATTAACTATTTTCCCCATGTCAACAGGACCGATCCACATGTAAGTCCCCCGCCGAAGGCAACCAATACAACAGTATCTCCATTGTTAAGCCTGCCTCTTTTGCTTTCCATATCCAGTGCAACAGGGACCGATGCCGACGATATATTGCCTGTTTCATGCAGTATAACTGATATTTTGCTTTCGTCAACATCCAACCTTTTCGCCGCACCGTTGATAATTCTCAGGTTGGCCTGGTGTGGCACTATCAGGTCCACATCTTCCATTGGTTTGTTGGCTTTTTCAACAACTTTCATTATGGAATCTGTCATTGATCTTACAGCGAATGTAAACACTTCACTGCCGTCCTGCCATACAACCCGTTCTTTCCCTTCATTTCTTTTTTGCCGGTCTTCTTCGGAGATATAGCAGCACGGAATTGTAAGGTTATGGCCGAGGCTTCCGAAGGAGGCAAGGTAACTTTCCTGTATACCGTATTTTTTATCCACCCTGCCAAGGACCACGGCACCTGCCGCATCACCGAATAAAACGCAGGTATTTCTGTTTTGCCAGTCTACAACACGGCTCAACCCTTCGTTGGCCACAATCAGAACATTTTTGTAGTAACCTGTCTGTATGAATTGCTGGGCAATTATCAACGAATATACAAATCCCGTGCATGCGGCGTTTACATCGAAAGCTGCCGCATTTTCAGCATTTATAGCTTTTTGAATCAGGCAAGCCATCGAAGGTGACAGATAATCGGGTGTCTCTGTTGAAACAATGATTAAATCGATATCCGAAGGTGTCAGTCCTGCATCTTCAATAGCAAGCTTCGCGGCTTCGGCACCCATCACATATGATGGCGTATTATCATCAAGAAGGTGCCTTCTCTTCATGCCGGTACGTCTTACTATCCAGTCATCTGATGTATCCACCATTTTCTCAAGATCCTCATTTGTAAGAATCCTTTCCGGGAGATATTTGCCTGTGCCGAGGATGCCAACGCCAAATTCAACCATGTATTAAACCTCCGTATTCGCGATTCTTTCCTTAATTTTTTCAATAAATCCACTGCTTGAGATGCTGTATGCGTTCAATATGGTATTTTTAATTGCATTCGCGCCGCTGTTGCCATGACATTTAAAAATCAATCCATTGGCTCCAAGTATTGGTGTTCCACCTGCCATTTCAGGATCAACGCTGTCCTTCAGTTTTTTCAGATGGGCTTTTACCAAAAGAGCTGACAGTTTCGAGAATAAACTGCTGTTAAAAATCTTTTTCATATGGTGGAAAAAGTATTTTCCTGTCCCTTCCATCATTTTCAGCATTGCATTGCCGGTAAAACCATCGCAGACAGCCACATCAACCTTGCCTTCGGCAATGTCCCTTCCTTCAATATTACCGACAAAGTTTATTCCGCAGTTTCTGAGTAAAGCCAAAGCCTCCCTCAAAGTATCATTTCCTTTTTCATCTTCGGTTCCTACATTTACAAGTCCAACCCTTGGGTTTTCCTTTTTATAAACCTGCTGCATGTAAACCGAACCCATTATGGCAAACTGTACATAATTTGCCGGTCTGCACCGGGTGTTCATTCCTGCATCCACTATCATTGTACCTCCCGAGAGCGAAGGTACAATTGGTGCAAGCGCAGGTCTCAGAACACCCTCTATTCTGCCTGCTATCAGCAGGGTTCCTGCAAGAAGCGCACCAGTACTGCCTGCCGATATAAAAATTTCACCTTCATTTTCCCGTATTTTCGTAAGCCCTGTAACCATTGATGAATTTTTCTTATGACGAATTGCCTCGGTAGGTTTGTCGTCGTTGTAAATAACCTCCGGTGCATTAGTCACCGTAATACGGCTGCTGTTGCAGTTATATTTGTCCAGGTACTTTTTAATTTCCTCTTCCACACCGATTAGTTCTATATCAAATCCATTCTTTAATTTCAGCGCTTCAATACAGCCCCTTATTATCTCTTCGGGTGCATTATCCCCGCCCATTGCGTCAACCATTATTCTCATTTCAGCTCTGTCCTTCCCTGGATGGTTGTGATTTACAGACTGGAGTATCATTCTTATGTTTCACCTGTTTCTATGGATTTATTGTCATCAATTGATACAAGTATGAATTTGCCCCTGAAAACTTCCTTCCGCTTGTGATAGATAAATACCCACACTATATAGCTTCTGTTCCGTGATTTTTTCACGGTTGCCTTTGCCATAAGCTTTGATCCTGCGTAAACAGGAATTTTATATTTTATATTCGCCACTCCGACAAGGGCAACTTCCGCATCTATAACAGAAATGGCAAGTGATTCCGCAAGTGAGTATATGTAATGTCCACGTACAATCCTTGACTGTGAAAACACCATATCTTCTGTCGTATCCAGAATTGAGACACCGCTTTCACCCAGTTTGATTTCCACTATTTCCCCGACAATTTCATCAGCGTGTAAAGCTTTAACTTTTTGATGATTTAATGAAGCAACTTCACGTATCCTTTGCCTGAGCTCCGGAATGCCAAGCTCCAACCTGTCCAGACGAACGGTTGGTACGCTGACTTCAAGGTATTCGGCAATATCTTCATCTGTCATGAACGGATCCTCTTTTATAATATCCAAAAGACGTTTATGCCTTTCTTTCTTGGCTTTTGAGCTTTTATTCAACAAAAACACCCTGCTTCCGTTTTTCCGAATTTATTACCTGATAATATGCCCTGTTGATAAAGAGTATATACTATTTTATTCCTGAATGCAATATTTTATTTATCAAAATTCATAATTTATGGCTGTTTTAATTCATAATTCTGTCCCAATTAGCCCTTAAATAATCATATCCGGAGTAAATGGTCAGAATAACTGCAATCCACAACAATACCTTTCCTATGGGGAAATTTATGAAAAGAGAGAATGGGAAATCGCGCAGCAGAATGAAGAAAACAGCCAGCATCTGTATGAATGTCTTTGCCTTCCCTTTATTGCTGGCAGCTATTACAACTCCGTCGCTTGCTGCAATTATGCGGATACCGGTAACAATGAACTCCCTTGCAATTATAATAATGGCAGCCCAGGCAGAAATATCGCCCAGCTGGATAAGAGCAATCAATGCCGATGTTACCAGCAGCTTGTCCGCAATAGGATCCAGGAACTTGCCGAACGTGGTGATGGCATTGCTTTTGCGTGCTATGGCGCCATCCAGGTAATCGGTAAATGAAGCAGTTACAAATACAATGGCGGCAATAGTCCTGCCCAGTTCCGAAGGTATCGGCAGTAGAATTTTCCCGTCATTCACAGGCAAAAGTAGAATCAAAAAAACCGGGATTAAAATAATTCTGAATACAGTAAGCTTATTAGGCAGATTCATGGCAATACTCCTCTCGTTTTTGTGAAACTAATTATTAATAACTTCGCCGATAAGATCCATCTGCTCAATGTTTAATATCCTGACCTTTACAAAAGATCCCGTCTCCAGGGGTTCAGGCGACGTAAAGTATATTACCGGATCAATTTCAGGAGCTTCTCCATATGAACGGCCATAATAAAAAATACCGTCGTCCGCAACACCCTCAACCAATACCTCCAAAACCTGGCCCACCCTCTTTTCTATAAGAGGCATTACTGCATCACTCTGAATTGATAATATTTCTTCCCTGCGTTGCTGCTTTACCGATTCCTCCACCTGGTTTTTCATTTTTGCCGCGGGGGTGCCATCTTCACGGGAATAGGCAAACACGCCCAACCTGTCGAAAGGATATTCCCTGATAAAATCTTTCAGCATTTCAAAATCTTCTTCGGTTTCACCCGGAAAACCTGTTATAAGTGTTGTTCTAAGAATAATTCCGGGTATTCCCGAACGAAGTTTTTTGACAAGGTCAATAAGCTTATTCCTTTCTGTTTTTCTTCCCATCAGTTTAAGTATCCTGTCCGATGCATGTTGGATTGGAATATCAAGGTATTTTAACAGCTTCGGGTTATACTTAAGCTCGTTGACAAGCTCATCTGTTATTCTTTCGGGATAGCAGTACAACAGCCTTATCCACTTTAGTTCCTCGATACCCGATAATATTTTAATCAGTTCAACAAGCCTGTATTCACCATACCTGTCTTCCCCGTATTTGCTAACGTCCTGTGCTATGAGGATAAGCTCTCTTGCACCGGCATTTACCAGTCTTTTTGCTTCGGTAACTATACTTTCGATGGATCTGCTTCTGAAAGGCCCGCGCAAATATGGGATAATGCAGTATGTGCAGTGATTGCTGCATCCTTCGGCTATTTTAAGATACTGTGAAGCACCAGCCTGTGAAAGCATCCTCAAATTATCAAGATAGTCCACATCTTTCGGATCATTCACAAAAAGCTTGTTTTGTCCGTTGCCTTTTACATGTTCATTAATTACATTCTGAATTTCATGAACATTACCTGTCCCAACAACAGCGTCTACTTCGGGAATTTCCTTTATAATCTCATCCTTGTACCGCTGAGCCATGCAACCCGTAACTATAAGGACCTTCAGGTTGCCGTTTTTTTTATAAAGTGAAGCATTTAAAATCGTATCAATGGCCTCTTCCTTTGCATCATCGATAAATGCGCATGTATTCACTATTATCGCTTCTGCCTCCTGCATATCGGTTGTAATTTCATAATCGTTTTTATCCAACATTCCAAGCATAATTTCACTATCCACCAGGTTCTTTGGACAACCAAGGGATATACATCCTACTTTAACCGGCATATTAAACCTCCAGAATAATAAAAGATAATTAACAAGTATTTTAAGATAATAAAATAATATACCATTTTCCTCAATAATAAAAGGTCGGTTAAGCAACCGACCTTACCATTATATTTTGATATTATGATATTATAAATTTCATGCCTGTCAGAAATTCAGCCTTGAAGCTTTTAATATTCCCTCGGTTTTAAGCAGTTGATCAAGTATATCATCTGATATTTCAGCATCAACGCTTACAAATGATACCGCCTTTCCTCCCCTGGTGTTACGGCTCCATTGCATTGCAGCTATATTGATATTGTTTGCTCCGAGCAGTGTTCCGACCTTACCGATGATTCCCGGTACGTCCATGTTCTGAAGAGCTATAACATGAGGAGTGGGTTCAAAGTCAAGCTTGTACCCGAAGAAATCAACAATTCGAATAACATCCTTCGCAAATACGGTTCCGGATACGGCCAGTTCTTTCTTTGCAGTGGTAAATTTAACTGTTATAAGGTTGGTATATTTATCAATGTGTGAACTTTTGCTTTCAACCAGTTTTACGCCGAGCTCCTTCAATTTTAACTCAGCATTGATATAAGTCACTTCAGTATCTCCTGCGCTGTTAAGGAACCCTTTTACTGCTGAAAGGGTAATGGCTTTTGTAGCCAGGTTTGCAACATCACCGCTGTATATAACTTCTATCTTCGAAACCCTGTCTTTCTCAGCCTGGTAATAAATACTGCCCAGTTTTTCAGCCAAATCTATATATGGTCTTAACTGATTTATATCGCCCGATACCGGGGGCATGTTAACAGCGGGTACCAGTTCACCGTTCAATACGCCTTCAACCAGTTTGGCAACACCTATACTTACATTTACGTTGGCTTCTTTTGTCGATGCACCCAGATGCGGCGTGAAAACAACGTTGTCCAGATCAAGCAGCGGATTCCAGTAATCCTGTTCTTCAGGTTTCTTTGTGAAGTTCGGTTCTACTTCCTGAACATCGAGTGCGGCTGCTGCGACATGTCCTTCAACTATGGCATTATAAAGAGCTTTTTCATCGATCATACCGCCCCTTGCAACGTTAACTATCCGAACCCCTTTTTTGCACATTTTAAGTTCCTTTTCCCCTATTAATCCCATGTTCTGCGGACTCTTCGGAATATGTAGGGTAATCAGGTCAGAAACTTGCAAAAGTTCTTCCAATGTCTCGCAACGGGTTATGCCCAATTGTATAAACTTATCATCGGCAGCATACGGATCATAACCTACAACCTTCATACCGATTCCAAGGAGTTTTCTGGCAACGATTGATCCAATCTTTCCAACACCGATAATACCTGCTACTTTGCCCTCAAGTTCTTCACCAACAAATTTGCTCCTTCTGAAATCCTTGTTCTTGGCTGCAAGATGCGCCTGGGGGATGTTACGGAATATGGAAAATGCCATTCCAACAGCCATTTCTGCAGCTGCCATGATATTTCCTTCAGGTGTATTTACTACGGCTATACCCCTTTTCGTGCATTCATCGACATCAATGTTATCAACGCCATTACCGGCTCTTCCGGCCACCTTTAAGTTTTTTGCGCGCTCAATAACATCCCTGCTGACCTTCGTAGCACTTCTGACAATGATAGCATCATAGTTTTCAATAACTTCAAGCAGCTCTTCATGGGAAATTCCAAATGGTGTATCAACTTCAAAGCCTTTGCTTTTCAAATATTCAATTCCGTCCGGTGCCATTTTGTCTGTTACTATAATTTTTGCCACAAAAAACCCCTCCTAAAAAAATAAGTCAAACCAATTGGTTGACCTCTGAAATACTTGAGTAAGCGAATAAAGATTTTAGTATTTTACTAAAACCATTTCACTCTCTGTCCTTTTGCCTGAGAGATACACCCTTTCCGGGCTTGCCCCTTCGGCGCCATACCTGGTCTCTCCAGAGGTCCGTCCGATTGAAGTCTTTTTAACCTGAGAGATTTACTCCTTCGGTGTGCCCAAACGGCAGCTCTCCTTCAACCTTCATCCGGCTTTATTCGGTTTGCTATCGCTAATTATTGTTACTAATATATTACTACTAAAAAACTAAATGTCAAGAGTTTCTGTTAATATTTTATCAATCTGTTTTTACCAATCTTTTTCTTGTCATATTTGCAAATAGCACCACGTATACACAGGCATCGCCAGGCACAGTACATTTTCATTTAAGAAGATGTGCTAAACTTTTTGCATTTTCGCAAGTTTCGGCTTGCCTAGGCCGAACTGCCCCATCTCTTGAAAGTGAAGCGACTGTTTCGGCATAACAACGGAAGAAATTGCTTGCAATTGCAACACACCGTTGCAGCATAATAGTATATTACCACCTGGTTAAGAACTGATAACCGCTGTTTGAAAGCAAGTTTGATAAGTCAATTGCTGCCTCGACTCATTGCACAAAAGCATCATTGTTTGAGTTAAAGGCAAGTTTTTATTGCTGAATTAGCTTGAACCCATTGTTATCGCTTATGATTTCCCATTTTACATCCGGATTATCCTTTTTCGATATAACAGGCATAATAATTGTCCCGGGAGCAAATTCAGGATTCAGATAGGCTTTCGGGTTTGTTGAGATTAACCTTTCGATTGTATAAGTGTTATTATCGTTTTTCAGAAGGACAACCTGTTCTCCATTGATATTAACTTCCATCCTGACCTGCTTGTCATCTTCCGGGTTGTATAACAGCCGATCAGGAGGTATAATCGAATAAATCATTGCAGCTGTCCCCTTTCGGTATTACGCTTCTTTTGTTCAATTAATAAATCAAGCTTTTTCAGAGCCGACGCAAGGCCGCCAACTTCATCTATTATACCATGTTCCACAGCCTCCTGCCCGAATAATACCGTTCCGACATCGTTTGCCAGCTCACCGGTTTTCAGCATCAGTTTTCTGAATGCATCTTTTGATATCTTGGAATTTTTTGCTACAAAGTCAACAACCCTCTCCTGCATTCTGTCGAAATACTCGAAAGTCTGAGGCACCCCTATTATCATACCGCTCAGTCTGAGGGGATGGATTGTCATTGTGGCTGACGGTGCTATAAAAGAATAGTTTGTTGAAACAGCCATTGGAACGCCGATACTGTGACCGCCGCCTAAAACAAGCGACACCGTCGGTTTTGACATGGACGAAATCATCTCTGCTATTGCAAGCCCGGCTTCAACATCACCACCAACTGTATTCAATATAAGAAGCAGACCGTCAATCTTGCTGTCGTCTTCAATTGCAACAAGTTGAGGCAATACATGCTCATATTTCGTGGTTTTGTTCTGTGGCGGCAGCACCATATGACCTTCTATCTGACCGATAATGGTCAGGCAATGTATGTTTCTTCCCTTTTCCTTAACTTCTACAGAACCCATCTCTTTAATATTCTCCATTTTTTCATTAGAGGATTGCTCATTATTTTTTTCATTTTCGGTTTCCTTAGCAAGCAAAATCTTTGAATCCAAAGAAACAACCTCCTATAACCATATCTTAAATCAGTATTGTCCAATTGGATTTGAAATATTCCCGTGATTCAAACAATATTTAAAATAAAGATTTTTCAGAAAAAAAAGAGTACCGACAGTAAAATTATCATCGGTACCCTTTATTCCATTTATAGATATATATTTATTAACTCATGCATCAAGCTTTCTAATAATCACTTTCCTTGAGGATAACATCGTGGGCTCCGCCTTCTATAATGCTGGTGGAGGAAACAATGGTGAGCCGTGCGTTCCTGTACAGATCCTTAATTGATTTTGCACCACAACTGGACATAGTGGAACGTATCTTCGAAAGAGTTATATCCAGGTTATCCTTTAATTTACCTGCGTATGGCACGTAGCTGTCAACTCCCTCTTCAAACTTGAGATTGTTGCCCTTCTCACCCAAATCATACCGTTGCCAGTTTCTCGCCCTGTTGGAGCCTTCGCCCCAGTATTCCTTTACATAACTGTTTCCGCGCTTTACCTTTTTATTCGGGCTTTCATCAAATCTTGCGAAATATCGGCCCATCATAACAAAGTCTGCTCCCATTGCCAAAGCCAATACAATATGATAGTCGTGCACTATACCTCCGTCAGAACAGATAGGAATATATATGCCGGTTTTTTCAAAATACTCGTCTCGGGCTTTAGCCACTTCAATTACCGCACTTGCCTGTCCGCGCCCTATTCCTTTCTGTTCACGGGTAATACATATGGATCCGCCGCCGATTCCAACTTTCACGAAATCGGCCCCGGATTCTACGAGGTACATGAAACCTTCCTTATCTACAACATTACCACCGCCGATTTTAACATTTGGGAAATTTGATTTTATATACTGGATTGTTTCTCTCTGGTATTCGGTAAAACCATCCGAAGAATCCACGCAAAGCACATCAGCTTCGGCATTTATCAATTCAGGAACCCTTTCCTTGTAGTCCCATGTGCTTATTCCTGCTCCAACCATGAGCCTTTTTTTAGGGTCAAGCAACTGTTCGGGGTTGGCCTTGTGATCATCATAATCCTTTCTGAAAACAAGGTAATGAAGCCTTTGCTCATCGTCTATTATTGGAAGGCAGTTCAGTTTGTGCCCCCATATAATATCGTTGGCTTCACTTAATGTTATTCCAACCTTGCCAACAATGAGATCCTTGAAAGGCGTCATGAAATCTTTCACCTTTTTATCCAGCGGATCACGGGTCAGGCGGTAATCCCTGCCGGTAACAATTCCAAGCAGTTTGCCGTTTGCAGTTCCGTCATCCGTGACTGCAATTGTTGAATGCCCTGTTTTCTCTTTTATGGCGAGTACATCTTTTAAAGTATGATCTATTGAGACATTCGAATCACTTATAACAAAACCCGATTTATGCTTTTTAACTTTTCTGACCATTTCGGCCTGCCTGTCAATTGGCTGTGAAGCATATATAAACGAAAGACCTCCGCATCTTGCCAGGGCAATTGCCAAAGTATCATTTGAAACCGACTGCATTATGGCACTGACAATAGGTATGTTCAATTTGAGAGGAGGATTTTCGTCCTTTGAATGCTTAACCAAAGGAGTTGTTAAATCAATGCTTGATGGTGTGCAGTCTTTTGTAGTCAAATTAGGCAGAAGCAAGAATTCGCTGAAAGTTCTCGATACTTCAGGGTAAATAATTGCCATCCCGATTCCTCCTTGTAACTAATACATAAATACCAAAAAACAGAAAGCTGTTTAAGCAGTCTGCTATCCCTTTTTTCTTAAATTTCATCCATTTTATAAAACTTTCTTACAGTTGTCAATCAAATTCTTATTCAAATCAAAAATATCATGAAAATAACGCTTCTGCAAAACTTCTGGCATCAAATGGCTGAAGATCGTCTATTTTCTCACCCACACCAATGAATTTCACCGGGATGTCCAGTTCAGACTTTATTGATACAATAATACCGCCTTTAGCCGTTCCATCAAGTTTTGTAAGAACAAGACCGGTTACACCTGTGGCTTCGGAAAAGGTCTTTGCCTGTGAAACAGCATTCTGGCCTGTAGTCGCATCAAGGACAAGGAGTGTTTCAATATCTGCGTCGGGGAGTTCCCTGTTGATAATCCGGAATATCTTCTTAAGCTCCTCCATCAGGTTCTTTTTAGTGTGCAGGCGTCCTGCAGTATCACAGACTATAACATCAAAACCCCTGGCTTTTGCTGCCTGAATTGCATCGAAAATAACAGCCGAAGGATCCGAACCTTCAGTATGCTTGATAATATCCACACCTGCCCTCTTTGCCCATATTTCAAGCTGATCTATTGCCGCTGCCCTGAAAGTATCGCCTGCCGCAACCAGGACCTTTTTACCCTGCATTTTCAGCATATTGCATATTTTCCCTATCGAAGTGGTCTTGCCGACACCGTTGACACCCACCACAACTATTACCGAAGGTTTTGTGCCAAGCTTCAGTTCAGCATCTCCCGAAACCAGGATGCTAGTAATCTCATCTTTTAACATGTCTTTTACCTGCTTCGGATCGGTTGCCTTTTCACTTTTCACCCTTTGCTTCAAACCTTCAATTATTTTCAGCGTAGTATCAACACCGACATCCGAGGTAATCAGGATTTCTTCAAGCTCTTCAAACAATTCCTCATCTATCCTGCCCAATGAAACAAGAAGCTGATCAACTCTCTGTGTAATGCTTTCCCTTGTTTTCTTCAGACCGTTTTTCAATTTCTCAAAAAATGACATTTTGCAAAACTCCTTTAATTGAATTTACTATCAAAATAATCCTATTATCATTATTGTAAGGCAGATAACCTTCTATACCGCCTTGTCAACGTCACTGAGTTTTAATGATACCACCGATGAAACTCCGTATTCCTGCATTGTTATACCGTATAATGCGTCCGAGGACTCCATTGTACCTTTCCGGTGGGTAATAACAATAAACTGCGTGGTATCGGCAAGCTTTTTGATGTAGTCTGCAAACTTATAGACATTTGCATCATCAAGGGATGCTTCTATCTCATCAAGTATGCAGAAAGGCGCCGGACGAAGCTTTAATATTGCAAAAAGCAGTGCTATTGCAGTCATTGCCCTTTCACCACCCGATAAAAGCATCATATTCTGCAGTTTTTTCCCGGGAGGCTGGGCTATTATTTCTATACCGCATTCCAAGACATCATCAGGATCTTCTAGCACTACCTCCGCTCTTCCACCTTCAAACAGATCCCTGAATACCTCGTTGAAATTCTTGTTAATACGCTGGAACTCTTCCATGAACTGCTTTTTCATAATTGACAGCATTTCACGGATTATGCGGTTAAGCTTTTCCTCTGATTTAACAAGATCGTCTCGCTGTTTAACCATGAATCCGTATCTTTCCCTGGTTTTGCTATAGTCCTCTATTGCCGATACGTTAACTGGTCCCATTTCACGTATTTCGGCCTTTAATTCGTTGATTCTCGACTGTGCTTGCCTTATATTTGTAATTTCGGTTTTATATTCCTGTGCCGTTCCATAGGTTAGTTCATATTCGTCCCACAGGCGGTTCTGTACCGCCTCCAGTTCGGTTTCAAGCTTTGCTTTCCTGACTTCAAGCTTATTGTACTGCTCCTGGAGAATCTGAATCGTATTATTATGGGTTGAAACCACCTCAACCATACCAGAAACTTCTTCCTCCAAGGCGGCCACTTCTTCCGCCAGACTTTCTATTTTTATACTCTTACCTGCCTTAATCTCATTCTGCTCTTTAATTTTTTCCTTTAAACTTGCAATTTCGGATTGCAGGCCTTCAATACGATCCCTGTTTTTAATCTGTTCCTGGACTCTCTTGTTTATATTGGCTTCAACCTGCTTTTTTTCCTCGGTAAAACTCCGTATGGATTCACGTATTTGATCCATACTTTCAAGAATTGAGTTTACTGAAACCTTGTAGTTGTTTATATCCTGGTGAATTGCATCCCTTGCGTCCTGTTCTTCCTTTCTTTTCAGCTGGTTTTCTTCAATAGTGGATTTAAGGTTCGCTATTCTCTGTTCAATCTCTGAAATCCTTTTATTCTCAAGTAAAATCTCCTCGTCTATGGATTCAATGTTTTTCTGAAGTTCATTCTTCTCGGCCAGAAGCATATCCTGCCTGGATTTCAGTTCCTCAATGGAATCCTTCAGCGAAAGTATCCTTTGCTCTTCCCGCAAAACTATCAATTCCAGGTCCTGGTTTTCTTTTTGAAGCTCTTTGATATGCCCTTCCATATTATTTATGTCATTAATCTTTTCCTGGCAGGCTTTTTCAAGTTCCTGGTGTTTTACAGTCAAGACACCGATTTTTTCCTCCAGTTCCTTTATAATCCTGTTTCTTGACAACAGGCTTGAGGTTTTTGCCGGCTGGCTTCCACCTGTCATGGAACCGCCCGGATTCAGAACTTCGCCTTCAATTGTTACAACCCTGAAGCTGTATTGAAATTTCCTCGATATCCCAATACCGTTATCAATATTATCAACTACAACCGTTCTTCCCAGGAGGTTGGAAATAATGTCCCTGAACTCCGGATCACACTGTACCATGTTACTGGCAAGACCCAGGTATCCCTTTTCACTTTCAAGCCTTTTTACGGTTTCATGCTCCAAAATACGGGGTTTTATCGCGCTGACAGGCAAAAATGTAGCACGGCCAAGATTGTTCTTTTTAAGATAGTTAATCGCATTTTTTGCCGTAAATTCATCTCGTGTAACTATATTCTGCAGGGCTTGTCCCAGCGACACTTCAATAGCGGTTTCATAATTCTCACGGACAGTAATAAGCTGCGCCAATGCACCGTAAATACCGTCTCCAAATCCTTCCCTTTCACGGCAGGCTTTCAGGATGGCCTTAACGCTGTTATTATAACCTTCAAGGCTTGACTCCATTTCCTTCAATATTCTGCTGCGCGATTTTATGGACTGAAGCTCGCCAAGGCATTGGTTCTGTTCTTTACGAAGTATATCCAGATCATTTTTCAGGCTTTGCAAGGATTCTTCATTTTGTTTTATTTCGGCCTTTTTGGCTTCCAGGTTATCCCTGTATATATTCAAATCATTTTGTGCCTGCTCAAGCTGCATTTTGCCATGATCCCGGTCAAGAATTACCCTGTTGATCTCGGTTTCAATTTTTCTTTGCCGGACATTGAAAGTTTCCTTTTCATTTTTCAGACTGTTATACCTTGTACGGCATTCGGATAAAACATCAAGCTTATCCATAACCTCCTGTTTCATCAGTTCAATGCGTTTTTCACTTTCATCAAGGCGTGACAGTACTTCAGCCAGTTTTTCTTCCGCCTCATAAAGCAGTTCCCTGTACTTTTCCCTGTCCTTGTCAAGCAGCGAAAGCCTGTTGTTTCTTTTTTCAATATCTGCGTCCAGCATCTTAAGCCTTTCCTTCAATTCATCTATATTCTGGCTTGATGCTGCATTGCTTGACTCTATATGGCTTATTTTTTCTTCATCCAGCTTTATTTGGCTGTCAAGCTGATCTATATTTTTATCAAGCTCAATAAGCTCTGTTCTCAATCCTTCCAGTATTTTTTTAAGCTTGTCAAGCCTTTCGGTTTTTCCACGGTTTTCATTTATCTTTTCTTCCAGGCGTGCTTTCTCTTCCAGTATGTCTTTCTCAACCTGTTTAAACTGTATTTCAATCTCTTCTATTTTTTCCCTGCTTTTCTCAATATTATCAAGATAAAGAGCAACTTCAAGCGCTTTCAGTTCATTGCTTAAAGCCAGGTATTTTCTTGCTGTTTCGGCCTGTTCCTGAAGGGGCTCCAACTGGGACTCGAGTTCATGAATAATATCATCTATTCTAAGCAGGTTTTGACTTGTGCTTTCCAGTTTGCGTTCGGCTTCCTTTTTCCGGACCTTGTATTTCATAATACCTGCAGCCTCTTCAAAAATAGCCCGCCTGTCCTCGGGTCGGGTGCTCAGAATTTCATCTATTCTGCCCTGCCCGATAATAGAGTACCCTTCCTTACCTACACCGGTATTCATGAAAAGATCATTAATATCCTTTAGCCTGCATGGTGTTTTGTTAATGAAATACTCGCTTTCGCCCGATCGGTAAACACGTCTTGTTATTGTCACTTCTGAAAAGTCAATAGGCAAAGCTTTATCAGAGTTATCAATCAACAGTGATACCTGCGCAAAACCAACAGGTTTGCGGTGCTGTGTTCCGGCAAATATCACATCTTCCATTTTGCTGCCGCGGAGGGACTTAGCACTTTGCTCTCCAAGTACCCAGCGGACAGCATCGGATATATTGCTTTTTCCGCTGCCGTTAGGCCCAACTACCGCAGTTACTCCCTTATTGATATGTAGAACCACTTTATCGGCAAAGGATTTAAATCCCTGCAATTCGATGCTTTTTAAAAACAATCCGTCCACCCCGAAAATCTTTAGTTTTTTCTTATATGCATAAAATTGTCATTCGTTCGGAAATATCGCCGTTCTGAGTAATTATGTTTTAAGTATAACAAACTTATTTTACCATAAATTAAGGGTAAAGCAACAATACGTTTATTGGAATTACCCGCCATTGGCATTTGAAAAAGGAGTCAGGAAGCTCGGATTTTTCAGCCCGATACTTGCAAAAAGTTCAGGAAAATGCTTCTGGATACATGCAAAAATGTATAGGGAAGAAGTTTCGGATGTTGATTATATTGGAAAATAAAAATACAGGACAGAAAATTATAATAAACATCTGTCCTGTATTATGATAATTGTTTTATGAATTAAAAGTTTTCATCATTCAGCCTAATCTTAAGCATATTTGATTCGAACGGCAGGTAATCAGGTTTAACCGGTTCTATTTTCTCATCTGCAACGGAACGTATTCCGACCTTTCTCTGACATACTGATATGCCGGCCTGATAATCCTGCCTCCGTTGATTCTTTCTTCAATTATATGGGCACAAAAACCAACTACCCTTGCTACAGCAAAAATTGGTGTATACATGTCAGTCGGAATATTAAGCATATCATATACAAATCCGGAGTAAAAGTCTACATTGGCGCACATCTGCTTGTTGGTCTTTTTCAGCTCATTGAAGACGATAGGAGCAAGATGTTCCACTTTTTCATACAGCATGTATTCATCCATTCTGCCTTTTGCCTCTGCAAGTTCCCTGGCTTTTTTCTTCAGCAATACGCATCTTGGGTCGGACAGCGTATAAACGGCGTGCCCAATACCGTAAATCAAGCCGCTCTGATCATAAGCGCCTTTCTTAAGAATTTTCACAAGGTAATCGCTTATCTGTGAATCGCTGTTCCAGTTCGTAACCTCCCGTTTTATTTCATTCATCATTTCCATAACCTTCAGGTTGGCTCCGCCATGTTTCGGGCCCTTCAGTGATCCTAACGCCGCAGCGATGCATGAGTAAATGTCGGTACCCGTGGAAGCAACAACATGGCTTGTAAATGTCGAGTTATTTCCACCACCGTGTTCAGCATGCAATATCAACGCTATATCAAGGGTCGACGCTTCAAGATGGGTATATGAGCAATCAGGCCTTATCAGGCGCAGCATGTTTTCTGCTGTGGATAATTCAGGTTCGGGCATATGTATAAAAAGGCTGTTTCCATTGTGGTAATGCGATTTGGCCTGGTAAGCGTATGAAGCCAGCAGCGGCATCCGTGCAATAATCTCCATGCTCTGCCTGAAAAGGTTTTTTACACTGGTATCCTCGGGATTCTCGTCATAAGAATAAGCCACAAGGATGGTGCTTGCCAGCTTGTTCATAATATTGGCGCTTGGAGCTTTCATAATAATATCGCGGACAAAACCGTCCGGCAGGCATCTGTGACAGGACAGCACTTTTTTGAACTCATCCAGTTTCTCCTTGCTTGGCAGTTCACCGAATAAAAGAAGATATGCGCATTCTTCAAAGCCAAACCTGTCTTCCTGCATACATGCATTAACAAGATCGTATACGTCAATTCCGCGATATATCAATCTTCCTTCCTGCGGAACTTTTACGCCATTTTCAAAGGTATAGGCCTGAACATCGCCAATTTCCGTTAATCCGACTACTACACCGGTACCGTCCTCGTTTCTGAGACCTCGTTTTACATTATATTTTGCATATAAATCAGGACTGTAATAGCTGTCTTTGTCTATTATCTGCGCTGAACGTTCGTAATATTGCTCCAGCTGTTCTTTAGTAATTTCATGATTCATTTCAAATCCCCCTTATATGTCAGTTCTATGTTTCACAGCATATACCTTTGAAAATAAAATAAAACACGGGTTAATGCTTATATTTATACTACCAGCAGATATTATTGATTAATTGTATACAGTTATATAATTGATGTCAATAGTTTTATGAAACTTATTTTTTATCAAATTTCATTTTATGCAAAGTTTTAAATTTTGACATATTAATATTTTTTCAAACAAATTATCCGGAATTACATTCAATAAAAACTTTCTATATCAATTCATTACCATTTGTCAATAAATTATCACAAAACTGATGCAAGTTAATGTAACATAACTTGCATTATAATAAATATGCAGGCAGATCTCCTGTTGTTTTGCCCGAACTTGAAATCCAGTTTTAATTTGGTCCTTGAAGTTCAGCTTTTGTGATTGCTTACCGGAAGTTTACGTAATATAATACTTTTAGTTTGTTATATGACAGGATAAATATTTATGAATTGGGGATGACTGCATGGGCTACTTGTATGTTGTATTTGCAACTCTTATGTGGAGCTTTGTAGGGGTAATGGTTAAATCAGCCTCCACCATGTTCTCCAGTAATGTAATAACATTCGGACGTTTTTTGTTTGGTTTTGTATTCCTGGGTTTTTTCATGAAAGCCAAGGGAAGAAAAATATCTGTTCACTGGAAGGATAAATGGATATGGATCGGGGTCACGGGCAAAAGCCTGAATTACATATTCGAAAATATAGCCATTGGTATAGGTTATGCTTACAGCAATATAATCATATGGCCCGTTCAATCTGTATTTCTTTTAATAATGGCATTTGTTCTGTTCAGGGAAAAGATTACTCCAGTAAAAATAACAGCCTCAATATTCTGCATGGTCGGAGTGTTTTTGGTAAGCTGGAAAGGCATGTCGCTGTCTGAGCTTTTTGACGGGAATTTACTCTCGTCCGTTCTGCTGGTGTTTGCAGCCATTGGGGCCGGTATTCATGTTACCAGCCAAAAAGCACTTATTAATACCATTGATACCGGAAATATGAACTTCTCGGTATTCCTGCTGTCATCGATGATTACTTTCATACCTGTACCGTTTACTCCCCAGTTTACAGGACATACCAGCATCATGGCCGTATTATCCCTGGTCGGCCTTGGATTTGTTACCGGCGCAAGCTTTTACCTTAACGCCGAAGCTTTGAAAAAGATATCTTTTTTTGCTGCAGGTATCATAAGCAATACATCTGTTTTATTTACACTGCTCTGGTCCAGGCTGTTCCTGAACGAACACATTAACGCCTATGTTATATCCGGGGTTGTAACATTGCTGATCGGGATGTTCCTGTTAGGAATTCAAAAACCTGTTCCTGCAGGAACCGCCAATAAATAAAGGGTGGAGCAGTTTCCTCCACCCCGGCATTGTAACAGAAATCCGACAGAAAGCATTTAACCGGACTCAGCCGTGTTTTAAACTGAACATTTCGCCTTGGAATACAAGTAATTATAAAGTATTCCATGTCTTATTTCATCGGTTATTATATCAGTCAATACGTTGATCAAAACCCTGTCTGTAAGAGCATAAAGAATTCTTCTGTATCTTTTTACAGCATTCTGCTCGCCCAAAATTGCACTTTCGATGCCTGCACAATATGAACCGGGTTCTTCGAATTCAACCTCTTCCTGTGATGTTGCAAGCGTTTGCCCTGTTAAAACATGGTATACCTGTCCAAACAGGAAAAAATGGTTGATTTCATCGTCACGTATCCCTCTGATAATCTCTCTTGTTTCATCGTCCGGAGCATTTTCAATAAGGTATTCGTAAAATGCCCTGTCTTCTGCTTCATCCTGTACAGCCTCACGGATTAATTCCAAAGCATCCCTGAAATTTTGAGGGTATGTATACGGAGCAAATCCTCTTACTACCCTTTGAGACTGTTGCTGTATGGGTGTCGGCTGCCAGGCCGGATAATATTGCCGGCTGCTGCCGTACGGCACACGTATTCCATTATACCCATATACAGGTGCATATGTTGGTATGGCATAATAATCCTGCATTACAAACCTCCGCAAAAACAGACTACATAATATTATATGAATCAATCACTCTTTGTGCTCTTTCATTCGACCATCAACGGGTATTACCCTGCAATCAAACGGTATTACAAATTGAATAAAAAAACACTATCCGCAAAATAATAAACTGTAGCTGTGTTTTGTTTAACGGCAAATGATAGAACGGTGGCTTGAATCGCCGTTTATACAATAACTTGACAAGGGGTAATGCTGATGAATCATACAGGAGAGCCTTCTCATGAAAAAAAAGACAATGTTATTCACATTGCAAGGCAAAATTCGGGAAATGCTGTTATAGAACGCGATCATATGCCAACATGGTATGTCAAGGCTAAAAATGTAATATACTACATCCTGGGAGTGATTGAAACATTGCTGGGATTAAGGTTTGTTTTCATGCTTCTCGGGGCTAATCCAAGAAGTGGATTTACATCCTTTCTCTATGCCATAACGGGCATCTTCATCGCACCTTTTTCAGGTATTTTCAATCCTGTTACCACAACCGGCCTTTCAACAAGATCGGTGTTTGATCCTGCCACATTAATCGCAATGGCAATTTATGCGCTTATTGGCTGGGGTATTGTAAAACTTTTATGGATTAAGGTTTCAAAAAACGAATATTAATCACTAAATAAAATAATCAGGCCACTCCAGGTACCTGTTTAAAATATTTACAAACTCGGACAGGCCTTTAGCGTCCAGCATATCAAACCGCGCCTTTACCGGGCTGTCTATATCAAGAACACCAATAAGCTTTTCATTTTTAATAATTGGTATTACAATCTCAGACTTTGATGCACTGTCACACGCAATATGCCCGGGGAACAGGTCAACATCCTCCACAACCTGGACCTCTCCCGTCTTTGCCGCTGTACCGCATACGCCTTTGCCAGGGCCTATCCTGATACATGCCGGCTTTCCCTGGAACGGCCCTAAAACCAGTTCGTTACCCTTCCACAGGTAAAAACCCACCCAGTTGATATCCGAAAGGGTTTGGTTTAAAAGCGCACAGGCATTGGATAAACCTGCAAGCCAGTCGGAGTCGTCACCGATTAAGCCTGTAAGATAAGTATTTATCTGGTTGTATAATTCACTTTTATTCCCGGTTTTTATTTCCTTTATCTCAAACATATTATCACCCGTTATTCTATTTTGATTTGACCATATTTGCTTTTTCCAATATACTCCTTATTATCTCTGCTTCACTTTCGGTAACCTCAGGCATCGGAAATGTGCAGAAATCCCTTACAGGTAAACCTGTTATCTGCATGGCCTTTTTAATATATGGTACAAAGGGTTTACCCACATTGTAAATACCCATTAAGATATTTACAGTCTGTTGTATACCTGATACCTTCTCCATGTCATTTTCTTCAACTGCCTTTGCCCAGGATACACAAAGCCCTGGAAATACGTTTGACAACCCGGCAATACAGCCGTCGCCGCCCGATAATACATTGTAGGCAAAATTATCATCAAAACCCGAATAAATTTTGAACTCCGGGAACTCAGGCTTAATCAGCTTTATCAGTTCCCTTGTATGGTCCATTCCGGCCAGCGTGTCCTTATATCCCACTATATTTTTGTGTTTTCTGACAAGTTTAAGTGTAACCGCAGGAGAAACATCATACCCGGTCCGGTCGGGAAAGTTATACAGGTATAGGTCTCCCGGACAGTTTTCAGCCACCATGTCATAATATTCTTCAACGCTTTTGTCACTGAGACTGAAATAGTATGGTGAAATTACTATAACAGCATCGGCGCCCTGCCCAAAGGCATATTTAGTAAGCTCAACAGTCTCTGCTATGTTTGGTCCGGTTGTACCAACAATTACTTTTGCCCTGTTGTTGATATATTTAACTGCAAACTTGATTAAATCCTTTTTTACGTCACAAGATAGAGCAAAAAATTCTCCAATACTGCCAAGAATAACAATTTCCTTTATTCCGTTGTTTATTAAGTAATCATATATGCTTTTCTGTGCATCGGTATCGAGATTACCCTTGTCGTCAAATGCAGTAACTACCGGGGTTATATAATTGGCATTCATATTGAACCACCTTCTTAATATCCTGCTCCTTCCATTGCGGAAAGTGCAGATTCTGTATACCGTTTAAATAGCCCTTTTCTTGGCGGACGGGGAATAATACCGTATTTTTCCCTGCGTTCATTAAATACTCTTTCCACTTCTTCCAAGGGTACTTCCTTTCCCTTTATTCCAACTACATTCAGTGTCCTTTCTTCTATATCGTATTCGATAATATCACCTGTTTCAACAAATGCTATAGGACCGCCGGAAGCGGCTTCGGGCGATACATGTCCTATTGCAGCACCCCTGGTTGCCCCTGAGAACCTGCCATCGGTAACAAGGGATACAGTTCCATTCAGTCTCCTGTCACAGACAATTGCTTCGGTTGTCATCAGCATTTCAGGCATTCCGCTGCCCCTTGGCCCCTCATACCTGATAACAATAATGTCACCGGGGTTTATATCTCCGTTGACAACCGCATTATAGGCATCTTCTTCAGAATTGTACACCCTGGCTGTTCCTTTATGTTTCCTCATGTTTTCCGCACATGCGGAATATTTAACAACTGCACCTTCAGGTGCAAGATTTCCTTTCAGGATTGCAACAGAGCCTTTCTCGGTTGCTTTTTCAACAGGTATTATTACATCTTCTCGTTTTAAGCCATAGTTGGCCAGGTAACCGATATACCTGTCAAAGAAATTATCCTTCTGCAAATCGTCCAGGTTTTCACCTAGGGTTTTGCCCGTAACTGTCAGAACATCAAGATTCAGATAATCTCTTAACATAAATTGCACCATGGGAACTCCTCCTGCAAACCAGAACGATTCGGTCAGGTGCCTTCCGCTTGGATTAATATTGCCTATGTGAGGTATTTTATGATTTATTTCATCAAACAACTCAGGTTCAAGAATAATATCAAGCTCCCTCGCTATTGACGGCAGGTGGATGGTTGCATTCGTTGAGCCTCCGATGGCACTGTGTATAATAATGGCGTTTATAAATGCCTCTTTAGTCATTATTTTCGATGGAGTAATGTTCCTTTTTACAAGCTCCATAATCTTTCTTCCCGAGTTTCGGGCAAAAGACAGGATATCGCGCATGGTTGCCGGAGCTAATGCACTTCCGGGCAATGCCATACCCAATGCTTCGGCCATGCACTGCATTGTGCTGGCAGTACCAAGAAATGAACAGGCTCCCTCCGAAGGGCACCCTGTCAGTTTGTAGTCCCGGATTTCTGTTTCGGTTATCTCTCCCTTTCTCTGCCTTAGGGAAATATCACCATTTCCAAGGGATGTCGTCATATAAGGTCCGGGCCTCATACTGCCCCCGGGTATGAAAACAGCAGGTATGTCGAGCCGTGCAGCAGCCTTTAAATGTGCCGGAACCGATTTATCACACGACGAAGTCAGGATAATGCCATCCCACGGCACAACACTCCCGTGAACCTCCACCATATCGCATATGGCTTCCCTCGAGGCTAAAATCATGTTCATTCCATTATGTCCCTGTGCACAACCGTCACATATATCGGTGGCATGGAAATGCGCCGCGAAACCACCTTCTTCAATTACGCCATATTTCGCCTGTTCCGACAGTTTAATAAGATGTGTGCTTCCGGGGTGGCTGTCACCATATACATCCTCAATTAAAACCTGGGGTTTTGAAATGTCCCTTTCATCCCATCCCGAACCGAGTTGAAGGGTATCAAACTGTGCCCATAACAAGCGTTCGGATTTGCTTCTTTGCTGATAATCACCCATTTTTATCTTCCTTTTTTCAAGATTCATTTACTGATGAAAATGTAATATGTTTATCTCATACCATTCATTACCGTATTCTATTATAACACGCGGATATCAATTATCACATCATTTATTAACATTTATCATCAGACTTGAAAATTAGCTTACTGTTCAAAGATTGGTAATAACAGCGGATGATTCGGGTGATCCTGGCGAAAAAGATGCCTGCATGTTTAAAATTCCTGTACTTTTTTTCCCATGGAGAACTATATATAGCAATAGGATTATTTTATATGCGTGATAAAACATGGAGGCTGCCATTGCAGTCAGTGTCATGTTTCTTCACTTTTACCGGCCGGATATGAAAAAATTACTGGTTTTTATTCTTACCTTGCTGCTTATGACCAACAAGTCAACCATGATATATGAATCGGATTCAGTTAATGAAGCTGCCTCTCCTGTGTCGGTCAGCTATGAAGTTCCGGCACGCCCCGACGGAACCGGACCTCAGCCATCGAGTACTTCTTTGCCATCGCCGTTTGTTGATACTATTCCACCAACCGGTATGGCTGCGCCTTCGGTGGAACCTTCAGGAGAAGTACCAGTTTCGTCACAGGATATTCCTTCATCCGGTACCGAACCGGTTGAAAAAAGCAGTACCGATACAATCATTCTTTCCTTTGCAGGCGATTGCACCATAGGAACTGATGAGTCTTACACCTGGAATACCTTTGACCAGGTTTATGAAAGGGAAAATGATCCGTCATACTTTTTTCGAGGCGTCAGAAGTTTATTCGAGGCTGATGATTTTACTTTCGTTAACCTTGAAGGTACTTTTACGAATGCAACAAAAAAGGCCGAAAAGGAATTTCGTTTCAAAGGCAAGCCGTCTTACTGCGAAATTCTTGTAAAAGGCAGCGTTGAAGGAGTTACCCTTGCCAATAACCATACCCTGGACTACCTGGAACAGGGTTTTGAAGATACGGTTAATACCCTTGCTGATGCAGGAATATTGTATACCTGTTTCGATACATATTTTATTATCGATGTAAAAGGAATTCAAATTGGTTTTTTAGGTTATAAGGGCTGGGGACACGAAGCACGATCAAACGAACTCCTGGTACGGCATGTCGGTGAGATGAGAGAGCAAGGTGTTGATTTTATTGTGGCTAATTACCACTGGGGCGATATGAGAAGCTATATCCCGAATGCCCAGCAAAAGAGAATGGCCCGTTTTGCCGTTGATAACGGCGCCGATCTGGTCATAGGCCACCATCCTCATGTAATTCAGGGCATGGAAGAGTACAATGGTAAAAACATAGTTTACAGCCTTGGCAACTTTTGTTATGGAGGATCGCCCAATCCTTCCGACAAGGACACAATCATATACCAGCATATTATAACCATTGATCCCGGTCTTGGGGAAATAATAAGCTGCAGCTACAACATAATTCCCGCCCTTATGTCATCCGAACCGCACAGAAACAACTATCAGCCCGTTGTAGCCGAAGGTGAAGAAAAAAACAGGATAATGAATAAATTCCTGCAATTATGTGATGAATTGAATGCAGAATAATCATGCTTTCAGGATATCCAGTATTTTCTTCATTACCTGGCCGGCACTTTCATGTATCACTAATCTTGCCCATTTATCGAATGGTGTTTCTCCCATATTTACAATGATAAGTTTTTCCCCCCTGTAATAATTCAACAAGCCAGCAGCAGGATAAACCACAAGGCTTGTACCTATAACGAGCATAACATCGGCCTTCATCACCAGGTCCATGGCCCTTGTCAGGTCTTTTTCATTCAAAGGCTCCTCATATAAAACAACATCGGGCTTTATAATGCCGCCGCATTTACCGCATTTGGGCACAGGTTCAGCCAGTTCAACAACATCATCCAGGGAGTACTTTTTCCCGCACTTCATGCAAAAATTCCTCTTCGTTGATCCATGAAGCTCAATAACATCCGAAGAACCTGCCTCCTGGTGCAACCCATCAATATTTTGCGTGATGATTGCAGGAATTTTGCAATAATTTTCCATTTTGGCAAGCGATTTATGACAATCATTTGGCTTTGCATCCCTGTAAATCATGTTGTTAATGTAATAGTCATAAAAAGTTTCGGTGTTGGTCATGAAAAAGGTATGGCTAAGTAATACCTCGAAAGGATAGTCGTATTTTTTTTTATGCTTTACCGGCACATAATTTGACCTGAAATCGGGAATACCGCTTTCGGTGGACGCACCTGCACCCGTAAGAACTACTACATTCTTCGACTCTTTGATAAGTTTTGCCGCTTCCAGAATCTTATCCAAAAAATCATCCCCTTGTACAATTAATATTTACTAAACCAGGGGTTAAAGATACTGTTTCAACATTTAAAGCATATGTCGCAAACCCCTGTATATAATCATACCACCTTGCAGCCTTATACTTTAACCTGCTCTGCTTTTCGCTTCAGATAACATCAGCTTGATCCTGTTTTCCTGGTTTATCCGGGAAGCCCCTGAATCATAATCTATTGCCACGATATTTACGTCCGGATGTCTCATCTGGAACGGTTTCATCATTCCTTTTCCTGCAATATGGTTAGGCAGGCAGCCAAACGGTTGTGTACAGACTATACCACTCACACCCTGTTCGGCCAGTTCAAACATTTCTGCCGTAAGAAGCCATCCTTCACCCATTTTTACTCCAAGTCCGATTACACCTTCCGGCAAAGTCCTGGTCTTTTCAAAAAAGCCCATTGGCCTGAAGCAGCTGTTTTCAGTGATAATGCGTATTAAATCCCGTTGCTTCCCGATTAAATATTTATACAGTATTTTGCAAAAGAATGCCTTTACCCGCCGGATTCCATACAGTTCCGCGTCAAGCATGCCGTTATAGACACAGTACAGGCAAAAATCCAAAAGCCCCGGCAAAACAGGTTCAACATCCTCGGATATTAAAAACTCTTCAAGGTTGTTGTTACCTATTGGTGAGAATTTCACATAAATCTCGCCGACTATCCCTATCTTTATTTTGCTTTCCTTCCTGAGGGGTGTTTTTGAGAAATCTTTTATAATTTCCTTATAATTATCCTTGATTTTTTTATAGCTGATTCTTCTGCCTTTTCCCAATTCTTCTGAGAGCTTTTCAGCCCATCTGCGGGCTAAAGCATCGCATTCACCGCTGTTTATCTCATACGGCCTGCATTGGTTTCTCAGGGTCATAAGTAAATCACCGTACAGAACAGCATAAAGCATCCGGTAGATTATCGGCACCGTAAGCTTGAAACCGGGATGCCTTTCCAGGCCGGCAAAATTCAGCGATATTACCGGTATATTACCGTATCCTGCCCAGGAAACCGCTTTCCTGAGCAAAGATATGTAATTTGACGCCCTGCAGCCTCCACCTGTTTGTGAAAGCAAAAGTGCCGTTTTGCCCGGATCATATTTCCCGCTTTCGAGAGCATCCAATAATTGGCCTATTACAATAAGAGCCGGATAACATATATCATTATGAACATATTTCAGACCTTTTTCAATAATATGCCTGCCCGAACTATCCAGTATCCTGACATGGTATCCGTAAGAGTTTAAAATTCCGGCAATCATTTTGAAATGGAGGGGCATCATTGTAGGTGCCAAAATGGTATAGTCCTTTTTCATTTTTTTAGTAAACAGAACTATCCCCTTCCTTTTAACCATTTTGCTTCTTCCTTTCCTCCAATGCTCCTATCAGGCTTCTGAGCCTTATTTTTACCGCACCGGGATTGGCGATTTCGTCAATCTTAATCTGGGTATATATTTTTCCGTGTCTTTCCAAGATAACCCTGACCTCATCGGATGTAACAGCATCAATTCCGCACCCGAATGAAACCAGCTGCACCAGTTCGCAATTATCATGATGGCCTGCATATTCTGCGGCATTATACAATCTTGCGTGGTATGTCCATTGATTTATGACTCCCAGGTTTTCAGGCTTCAAAATATCACTTATGCTGTCCTCGGTTATTACAACAAAACCAAGGGATACTGCCAGCTTGTCAATCCCGTGTCCTATCTCGGGATCTATGTGATACGGTCTTCCTGCGAGTATCAGGACTCTCTTGTTATTAGCTTTTGCATATTCAACAGCACGCCTGCCCTCAAACCGTAATTCCTTCATCCACTTTATGTACTCTTTGAACCCTGCATCAACAGCCTTTCTCACTTCTTTAAGTGTCAAATCCCGGTGCTTTTGCTTAAGCATTGAAAACAATTCCCCGGCCAATTCCCTGCGGCTGTTTATATTCAGATATGGAAAAAGAAATTCGGTTTTTTTCAGTGATTCCATGTTTCCGTTAAGGACTTCGGAATAATACGCAACAACGGGGCAATTATAGTGGTTGTCCCCCATCCGTTCATTGAAATTATACGTCAAGCATGGATAGAAAATATAATCAGGTTTCTTTTCAAGCAAAGTTTCAATATGTCCATGCATCAGTTTCGCAGGATAGCATACCGTATCAGAAGGTATACTGGCTTGTCCTTTGACATAAAGCTCTCTGCTTGAAAATCCTGAAAAAATCAGCCTGAATCCCAGGTTTGTAAAAATCGCATACCAAAACGGGGCCTGTTCATACATTCCAAGAGCAAGCGGGATGCCGATTGTCCCGCGGATATTTTCACTCTCAGGCAAATTTCTCAGCCTGTTACGCTTGTATTCGAAAAGGTTCGGAACTTCCCCTGTTTTTGCGTTTTCCACGCCTGATCCTTTCTCACATTTATTTCCCGATATATACTTTTCTTTTCCGGAAAAAGTATTAACGGTAAGGTGGCATTTATTTCCGCACCCTTTGCATATTGTTGAAACAGAACTATGTGTAAAATTCTTCAGTTCATTTTCTGATATAATTGATGATTTCTCAAGTTCAAGCGACATGGCATGCAGGGCGGCGCCAAATGCCCCCATAAGTTCCGCAATCTTCGGACGGATTACACTTTTTCCCAGCTCCAGTTCAAAACTTCGAAGCACCGCATCATTCAAAAATGTACCACCCTGTACAACTATATTCTCGCCAAGTTCGTCACCGGAGCCTGCACGGATAACTTTATACAGAGCATTCCTTACAACACTCATCGAAAGGCCTGCAGAAATATCGGATATGTCCGCTCCGTCCTTTTGAGCCTGTTTTACCGAGGAATTCATAAAAACAGTACACCTGGTTCCAAGGTCCACAGGGTTCTTGGATTCAAGCCCGATATTTGAGAACTCTTCAACACCGTACCCCATTGATTTTGCAAAAGTTTCTATGAATGAACCGCACCCTGATGAACATGCTTCATTAAGCATGACACTGTCTATTGTTTTGTTGCGAATTTTAAAGCATTTTATATCCTGTCCTCCAATGTCGAGAATGAAATCAACATTTGGATTGAAATGCCTTGCCGCTGTATAATGCGCAATGGTTTCCACCAAACCGTCATCTATGTGAAAAGCATGTTTAATAAGGTCTTCACCATACCCGGTCACAACCGAACCTTTAATTATTATCCGTTTGCCGCACAACCGGTATATCTCAAGCAGTTGCTCCCTGATTATATCAACGGGATTGCCTTTGTTTGAGCTGTAATATGAATAAAGAAGCCTCTTTTCTTCAGATATCAAAACCAGTTTTGTTGTTGTACTGCCGCAGTCGATGCCAAGATAGGCATTTCCGCAGTATTCCCTTATGTCCAGCGACTCCAATGTGGCCTCTTGATGCCTCTTTTTGAACTCTTCGAAACTCTCTCTGCTTTCAAAAAGAGGTCTCATGTATACTGTATTTCGTCTATTCGTGGTACATTTTTCAAGAATTTCAATCAGCTCGGAATACGATAAACTGTTTTGCTGTTTTGCAGCAAAAAGTGCGGCTCCCAGCGCCACCGAGAAAAGCCCGTATTCGGGAAAAATGGCATTGTCCGCATCAAGGTTCAACGTCTCCATAAACCGTTTACGCAATCCTTTGCAGTAATAGACAGGTCCTCCCAGAAACATGACTTTGCCTTCTATCCTTCGACCCTGGGCAAGCCCTGCAATTGTCTGATCAACAACAGCCTGGAAAATACCGGCGGCTATATCGGCCTTATTAGCACCCTGGTTCAATAACGGCTGGATATCGGATTTTGCAAAAACACCGCACCTTGAAGCAATGGGATAAATTTTTGAACTTTGAAGACTAAGCCTGTCCAGCTCATCTATGGAAATATTCATTAAAGTTGCCATCTGGTCGATAAATGAGCCTGTGCCGCCTGCACAGCTTCCATTCATGCGCTGTTCCATACAGCCGCTGAAAAAAATGATTTTTGCATCCTCACCGCCTAGCTCGATGACAACAGACGTATCGGGCTGAAGGCTTTTTATCAGCTCGGATGTTGCAAAAACTTCCTGGACAAATGGCAACCCGGTATCATTTGCAAGCCCCAACCCTGCGGAACCCGAGATTGAGACATAAAGCTGTTCATTGCCTGTTAATGCTTCCATCTCAGTTATCATGTCACGAACTTTATGCCGAACCTGGGAAAAATGCCTTTCGTATTTCATGCATGTAATTTCCCCGTTGCGGACCAGGATAAGCTTTGCCGTGGTGGAACCTATATCTATACCAAGAACATTTTTATTACCTGTATTAAGTTTATTTGCAATATCACCCAATTCTGGTTTCATACCTGTTTCGATACCCTGTATATTTGTTATAATAAATACTATGATTTGTATTTATTGTTATTATAAACCTGTATAGTTTATTTTACCAAAAAATAAAAAATAAATCATCCCGACAAGTCGCTTTCCAGATTGTAAAGCATTTTCCGACTCGATCAAGATGATCCTGTTATATTCATGTATTAAATTGGCAACTGGCTTTAATTATAAGTCAACCAGGTATCAAAACTATAAATCCCCTTTAAGTCCTATAGCTTCAGCGACCTTACGCATACCCTTTATGGTTTCATCGATAATGTAATCAAGCTCCAGGCCAAGCATGTTTGCCCCCTGCTCGATTATCCCCCTGTTAACACCCTGTGCAAAGCTTTTCTGTTTCCATTTCTTTTTAACCGATTTAGTTTCTGTATCAATAATGCTTTTGCTTGGTCTCATTAATGCGGTTGCAGAAATTAAACCCGTAAGTTCGTCTATTGTATATAAAACCTTTTCCATCCTTTCAACGGGCTCAACATCCGAACATATGCCCCATCCATGACTTACCACCGCATGTATATAATCATCCGGATAACCGTTTTCTTCCAATATTTCTCTTGACTTTTTACAGTGTTGGTCTGGATACATTTCATAATCAATATCATGAATAAGGCCAATAATTCCCCATTTTTCGGGATCCTCCCCAAAGATTTCTGCAAAATGGCGCATTACAGCTTCCACAGTAAGGGCATGTTTTATCAGGCTGTCATTTTTATTATATCTTTTCAGCAATTCAAAAGCCGTATTTCTGTCGGGTATCATGGTATTTCAAACCTTCTTTCGTGCTGTAAAATTTCAAAAGCAATAGTCAGTTACAATTTACTTCAAATAATTATAACATAAAAATGTAATTTTTGCATTTCGTATTATCAACCAAATATATTCACCCATTACCGGCACATTTTTTCCGGAATATTAACGGAGTAATATGCCCGACTTCCTACTCAACAGCCCAAACACCACTCCCCCAAATGGCTATGCCATTGCCCGACAGCGCTGTAAACGTCATAACGTTCTTTTTTCCATATTCATCCCACTGTATATTGAACACTCCCTTAAATATGTCTTCACCAATTGTTATTTCCATATTTCTGCCATCATTTTTCAATTCCCATTTTCCCTCAACAGCTCCTGTAACAGTATGATCATCATTAAGTTTGATCAGTTCTGATACTATGGCCTCTTTATTAATTGATTTTCCATGATTTATATACTTGTAAATTCCTGTTACCTGCTCTTCGGTGTATGTACCCGATGACTCTCCGACATACCTGTAGGGAGCCACAACGGGCCATCCATCCTCATTAATATAAAACCGGTGTACACGAACCTCATGGGTCTCTCCTCTGCCCTCAAACCTTGTGTGAAAAATCAGGAAATACATACCTGTATTCTCGTCATAATATGCCGAATTGTGGCCCGGGGAAAGATATCCCGTTCTATATGGTGACTGCTCTCCTTCAATCCAGGCGAAGCGGTGGCCTCCCATTAACTTGACACCGTAACTCTCTATGGACGGATCATGGAAAAACGTCCCCGGTGCACCTTTGCAATTAATCATATCATTTCCGGCTGCGTCGTAATATGGTCCGTCAGGATTTTTCGAGCGGCAAACCCTGATATTGTATCCCCCTTTTGAATCCAGGCCTCCGAAGGACAAGAATAAATAATAGTATTCAGTTTCGGGGCTGTATATTACAAACGGGCCTTCAATGCGGGCATGATTCCCTCCCAGAATCTTTTTACCGTAACCCTTTTCAAGGGGAAAGCCTGTTTCGGGATCCATTTCAAGGACATAAATTCCTCCGGAATACGAGCCATATACCATCCAAAGCCTTCCATCCGGGGAATTGAATAAACAAGGATCAATTACATTCGGATGCACATTGGCATTATATGTATTCCCATCTTCACTGGGCATATTAAACCCCATTCCGGATTTTAATATAATTCCCAGGTCTTTATATGGACCTTCAACATTGTCTGAAACTGCAATGCCTAAAGCAGACAAAGGAGAACTGCCTTCACATGTGCAGTAATACATGTAATACCTTCCATCATTAAGCCGGATTACATCAGGAGCCCAGAACGTATTGGTTTTCGCCCACTCAAATGCTTCAGGCATTTCTTTCATGGCGTCGGGTATTACAGGATTGGCGGCATTAACCCCTGATCCGATTAAATCCCAGTTCATCAGGTCATTTGATTTTGCTGCAGCCAGGTGGGATCCGAATATGTAAAAACTGCCGTTGGCTGCTATTATTGAAGGATCATGAACCGAAACATTTTTGAACGAATAATTGATTATCCTGTCTGCTGTTAATTTTACATCATCACCGACAACAAATTGATTTGATTCTTCATTGCCGTTTTCATGTTCAGATGGCAGCTCCTCTTTCTCCGAGATTTGCCGTGCGGCACCTCCGGTATTTATCCCTCCGCACCCTGCTGTAATCATAAAAGCACCAATGGCCAGACAAATAATAATTTTTTTACTCATGCTAATCCCCTGCATCAATCATTTTTAATTGCTTTTTATTAATATAATACTGAAATTAAATATTCATACAGGTCCCAGGTTTGTTAATGCCACGTACTGATGCAAACCGCAAATATATTACCATGCCATTTCAGGTTGGCAACGGTAAATGGTACAGCATTTCATCGCTCTGTTTTTCAAATCTTTTTACCCCCCGCCCGGCGGATAAGAAATCAATTCCGGTTATTCACAATCCTGTTCCTGGTACTCAAAAACCGGCATGCCGTCATCGTTCCATTGAATCTCCATCATCAATGTATGGCGGTTGGGATCATATAATGGATCTCCTTTTATTTCCTCATACTGCCTGGCATGAAACAACATAATATCTTTTTTGCCGTCCTCGGATTTTGTAAAACTGTTGTGTCCCGGACCGAAAATACCTTTTTCCCTGTCTGTGGCCAAAACCGGGTACCTTGATTTTTTCCATGACAAAGGATCCAGCAAATCAGAATCTTTTCCGGCATACAACATTCCCATGCAGTAATTTGCGCTGGTATCGCTTGCCGAATAAGTAAGGAATATGTGCTCATCATGTTTCAGTATTCCTGGTCCCTCGTTCACCCAAAAACCTTTCCTTTCCCAGTCATAATCGGGTGTGGTAAGCATTACCTGTACGGTTTTCAGCTTCCACGGTTTTTCCATTTCAGCTATATACAGGTTCGATATTTTTTTTCCCACTCCGACTTTTTCAGCCCATATAAAATAATATTTTCCGTTATTTTCTAACACAGTCCCGTCAAGTGAAAAAGCACGGAAAGAAAACTCATCCTCATCGGAGCACTGCATCATACCCAGTTCCTTCCACTCTCCGTCAATGGGATCAGCATCCTTGCACTCCAGTACGTATGGTCTTATATTCCATTGGTTTTCCACCCTTCCTGCTGCAAAGTAAATATACCAGGCATCATTAATATAATGTATTTCCGGAGCCCATATGTGCTTGCTCATTTCACCTTTATCATGTTTTCTCCAGATTACATATTCTTTCGCATTTCTTATTCCCTTGATTGTTTCAGATTTTCTTAAAATAATTCTGTCATATTCAGGTACCGATGCTGTAAAATAATAATACCCATCCTTATGCCTGTATATGTATGGATCTGCTCTTTGCTCCACCAATGGCTGGTTATACGGGGTTTTGATTATATTCGCTTTTTTCATGACCAGTCCTCCCTGACCCATCGTGATGAAAATGATCGAAATAAAATTTATTAAATCTCGAAATAATTTATATTTTACTTAACTAATTATAATAATATAACTTTAAATTACTCGAGTCAATATTTAACCAAAACAAAAAACTCCATCCGCAGCAGTAACAGCTGCAAAGGATGGAGCTCCAAGAATTCTCATAATGACAATAGATACTTGTCTAAATGTAACGGACATTATACCTTAATACGGTCTTTAACCTGGACTTTTCGGTTTTCTTTGGGTCGGAAATATATATCTCCCTGTGTGTCAAGGTTGTTCTTTCAAGCCTGTTCTCCCGAATGAATTTTTTCATCTCTTCAAATGTTTTTATTTCATCATCATATGAACCGGTATGCATCATTTGAACCGATAATCCGTCTTCCATCGATCCAAAATATACTTCATCCAATAATGGATGTGGTTTTTTCTTCCTTACATTCTCAAAGGCTTTATCGGCTATATCCTGCGTAACGAAATCGGGCTGTCTTATCATAATTGTATAGACCAATTCATCTTTGCATAACGTATCCAATTCTCTTCCTTTCTCAGATAAATCCCATATTCCTTCAAGCGGGTAAACAGTATATTCAAAATAACCGGCAGGAGCATCCCCCTGTTTAGGCATCATTCTGACAGCATAAGCCAGTGAATACAGTACGCTTACTCTCTCAGCAAAATCCTCACCGTTTGGATTTCCCTTACCGTTTATCATAAAAAACTTTTGCTCGGGTACGGTTATCAAAACGGGCTTATCTTTCGGAAGGTATAAATCTTTTTCGTGTTTTTTCCATTCATGTTTCATATTTTATCCACTCCAAAATTCCAATAATGAAATCTGACTTATTATGACAGATTCAGGTCCGAAATTATTCGGTTTTGGATGAAAGTAAAATGTGTAATGGCCTGTATGATTAATTATATTCTGAATAAAAATCAATTACAGTAAACGATAATGCAGAATAATATCCTCATATGTTCCGTCCTTCATCAAAAAACCCCGGGGAATAACTCCCAGCCTGATAAATCCCAGTTTTTCATACAAGCGGAGGGCACGATGATTTGATGCTACCACCGCATTAAACTGCAAAATCTTGAATCCCAGTTCTTTCGCTTTTTCGATGCAATGAGTAACAAGCTTTTCTCCAATACGACGGCCCCTCATATCCTTTCTTACCGCATAACTGGCGTTACAAATATGGCCGCATCTTCCGACGTTGTTTGGATGAAGTATATATAAACCAACGATTTCATTGGTTTCAACGTCAAAGGCAATACCCGTGTATGATTGCAGTGAAAAAAGCTCATGCCCGCCGGCTTCATCCAACAGTTCTGTTTGCGGGAAGGCATTCCCTTCTTCTACAACCTCATTCCATATCTTAACTGCTTCCGCAGCATAATTTTTACTGTATGCTCTGATTTCAATATTCATGGTTTTTCACCTCTTAAACAGGTTTCTTTTATTCCTAAGTAAAAAGAAGGGCCGATGGTTCCCTTCTTTTTGGCAATAAGTTAATTGCAAATGCAAACATAAAATTATATTTTATATTTTTAATCCAGGCTATAATAATCATATCTTGATTCCAGGCGTTAAACCATTCCGCCACAAAAGCCTTTTCACATGGTCAATATGTTTATACCCGTTTCATGGTCAAATGCCACATAAATTATCCAAGCTTCTGTTCAATAAATTTAGCCAGTTCATCGGCTTTCCTGGCAATATAGTCATAATCCTTTCCTTCAATCATTACCCGCACAAGGGGTTCTGTTCCCGACGGACGAATCAGCACACGGCCTTCCCCATGGAAATCCTGTTCCAGTTCTCTGCACTTGGCCGCAATTTCAGGATCGTCCATATACCTGTTCTTATTTTCATTTTTGACCCTGGCGTTTTTAAGAACCTGTGGATAAACCTTCATGATTGAAGCCAGCTCTTTAAGGCTCTTGCCGGTATTCTTTACAATCTGCACCAGTTGAAGGGCTGTAAGCTGTCCGTCACCGGTGGTGTTGAAATTCAGCATGATAATGTGACCTGATTGCTCACCGCCAAGCACATGACCGCATTTAAGCATCTGCTCCAGGACATACCGGTCCCCGACCTTTGTTTTCTCCAAAACCAGGCCCCGTTCCTTAGCCATTATGTCAAGACCAATATTGCTCATAACAGTTACCACGATTGTATCATTCGAAAGCTTGTTCTGCTTTTTCAGTTCAAGTCCGATGATACCCAAAATCTTGTCACCGTCAACATAGTTGCCTTCGGAGTCAACTGCCAGCGCCCTGTCGGCATCACCGTCAAAAGCAATACCCAGGTCGCATTTATTTTCAATCACAGTTTTCCTTAACATATCCATATGTGTTGAGCCGCAGTTGACGTTAATATTCAAGCCATCGGGGGCATTGTTTATAACAATCACCTCTGCTCCCAATTCACGGAACACCCTTGGAGCTGTTTCGAATGCCGCTCCGTGGGCGCAGTCAATGGCTATTTTCAATCCCTCGAAAGACGTGTTTACCGTATTTTTCAGATATGATATGTAATCTTCCTTCGCTTCTTTAATTTCGGTTACCGTACCTACCGAACACCCGACAGGGTTCGGCAACTCTTCAGTCTTATCAAGGATTATTGCTTCAATCCTCTCCTCAATGCTGTCGGACAGTTTATATCCATTTTTGTCGAAGAACTTTATCCCGTTGAATTCCGCGGGATTATGGGATGCTGATATAACAACTCCTGCATCTGCATTATAATAGCGGGTCAAATATGCGACTGCAGGTGTTGAAATCACACCAAGGCATATTGCCTCGGCTCCCGCAGAACAGATTCCGGCAATAAGAGCCTTTTCCAGCATATCCCCCGATCGTCTTGTATCCTTGCCAATCACAATCCTTGGAGTACCCTTCGACTCTTCAGCCAAAACACAAGCACTTGCCTTTCCCAATTTAAACGCCAATTCGCATGTTAATTCTTTATTTGCAATACCTCTGACTCCATCGGTTCCAAATAATCTACCCAACCAGATTCCTCCTATCGGTATATAAATTTATCTGCATAAACGAGCCTACAGATTTATTACACTAAAACCCCTTTTTCATTATACGCTAACACTGTTTATACTATCAATATTTTTCTGCTGCCGGAAACTCAGGAGTTTTTCAATATTATGTTTTCAATAACGTTTGCCACTTCTTCACAGGCATCGCAGCAGTTTTCAAGGTAATCATACGTTTGATCCCATGCCATAATTTCGACAACATTTTTACTGTTAACATATAAACTATGAACGGCTTCGGTATAAAGCTTGTCACCCTTTTCTTCAAGAACGTTTACCTCAACGATCAGCTCATGCAATATTTTTGATTTTTGAAAATCATGAAACTCTTTCAGTGCCTGCTTCAAAGCATTGCAGCAGTTCACAATGATTTCCGCCATCTTTTTTGCATAGTCCTTAATGCTTAGGATGTTAAACATATACAGGCGCAGCAAAACATCCTCAATGGTATCGGTGACATCGTCTATTGCGTCGGCCAGAAGCATTATATCCTCACGATCAATCGGAGTTATAAACTCCTTTGACAGTTTCCGAATCATAACATGTCTTTCGGTATCACCGGCGTGTTCAATCTCATGCATCTCATTCATTTTCTCACGAAGTATTTCGGCATTAAAGTTGTTCATTATATCATTTAACAAGTCCGCTGCCTGGCAGGAGTATTCCACTAGCTTCACAAAGGTGTCGAAATAATCTTCACTTCGTTTTCTAGCCATATTTCATACCTCTCTTCTATTTTTTTATAACAGAAGCATTATCCATCAATTCCCGTCTGCCTTTGAGCAATGCAGGAAATTCACTTTCATATCATTTTGCTGCCCAATCAGAATATTAGCATAAACAGTTTAGCCATGAGATAACCTATTATACCACAACCGGGGAAAGTTAATATCCATGCGCTTGCCATTTCCTTAACGATACCCCAGTTGACGTTTGTAATCCTTTTTGCCGCTCCAACTCCCATAATTGAAGTTGTTTTTGTATGCGTCGTACTGACAGGCAATCCGAATATTGAAGCAACGAGCAAACTGACAGCTGCAGCCAAATCAGCAGAAAATCCCTGGTATTTTTCAAGCTTGACCATATCCATACCAACAGCTTTAATTATACGGTATCCGCCAATAGAAGTACCTAATGCCATTACAATGGAACATAAAAATATAAGCCAGACAGGAATGCTGAATTGAGAAACATCGGTATAACCCTGGGCAAGAAAAACACCCAGAAGGAAAACGCCCATAAATTTCTGTCCGTCCTGAGCGCCATGCATAAATGCCATACCAGCACTTCCAAAGATCTGGGCATACTGAAAAAAAACCGTGGTTTTTCTTCTGTTAAAACCTTTGAATATAAACTCAATAAGTTTCACAATTATCCAACCTAATATAAAGCCCATGAACACAGAAAGGATTAAACCATAAACAACTTTAACCCACTCTTTCGGGTTTATTCCTTCAAGTCCTCCCTGTACCGCTATTGCGGCTCCTGTTATGCCTGCAATTAAAGCATGGCTTTCACTGGTTGGAATACCAAACCACCATGCTGCAGTTGCCCACAAAACAATTGCGAATAGCGCTGCACAAAGCGAAACCAGTGCGCTATGAGAATTACCTCCGAAGTCAACCATATTGTAAATGGTTTGCGCCACTGTTGCATTTAACATTGTCATAACCAACACACCAAAAAAATTAAATATTGCAGCCATTACAATAGCTGCCCTCGGGCCAAGTGATCTGGTTGAAACACATGTTGCAATCGCATTCGGTGCATCGGTCCATCCATTGACAAAAATAACACCTAATGTCAGCAGCACTGTTATTACCAGTGCAGGGTTTTTTGTCAATTGATATAAAAAATCACCTAATCCTATTGTCACAGTTTCTTACCCCCGCCCAAAATAAATTAATACCTGAGTATTTTATATTCCAATGCTCTGCCCTCTGCATCGTAATGACCGGCAAGTCTATGATTGATATCATCTATAACCGATTCTGCAATGTTTTTGCAATTATCACTCATACGTTCCAATGTATGAATCAGCTCCACAAATGTTATAGCCGTACCGGGATTGCATTCCCCTTTTTTCAGACGTTCCAGGTGTCTTTCCCTGAGGGTTTTTTCGATGTCATCCATGTTGTTTTCTTCGGACAGTACGGCTTTTGCCAGTTCCTTATCGTTATTTTCCAGGGCGTCAAGCGTCTGATCCATGACAGATTCAATCTTTTCAAAAACCTCTTTTAACTCGGACAGCGCAGCATCAGAATACTGAACCTTGTTTTCAATATTGTTTTGGCCAAGCATTGTCGAACTTTCACAATGATCTCCGATTCTTTCCAGGTCATGAACCATACGCATGTAACCCGTCAGACGGACAGATTCCGCATCGCTTAACACATTTTGTGAAATAATTTTTGACAGGTAATTTAAAATTTCGTTCTGAAGCATATCCACGGTATCTTCCATTTTCTCAACTTCCGGGATAATCTGCTCTTTTTGCTCCAGTATTACCGTTTTGGTACCGGTAATCATATTCCGGACTATCTTTCCCATTCTCAACATTTCCTGCATTGCAAGATTCAATCCCACTGCAGGAGATGAAACCTTGTCACCGATATATACAAGTACTCTGTCTTCATATTCTCCCTTTCCTTTATATATCCGGGTTACCAGTTTCGCCAGCAGACTTATGAACGGTGCAAACAAAACAGCGTTAACAAGGTTAAACAATGTATGAGAATATGCTATTGCCGTATCCATCAAATCCGGATGTATTGCTCCACCAACAAGCAGAGAAACAACATGTTCAAAAGGTCCTATAAACCATATAAAGATAAGGCTTCCCACAATATTGAAAATTGTATGCGTCAATGCAGCTCTTTTTGCATTGACACTGGCTCCTATGGACGCCAGCAGGGCAGTAGCCGTTGTTCCGATATTGCTTCCGAACAGAATTGGAAGTGCCGCGCGAATTGTTATTAATGGTTCACCTGCAGCAGTTGTCTGTATTGCCAGCTTTTGTACAATAGCGATAGCCGCACTGCTGCTTTGAATAATGGCTGTTAATATTGTACCGATGAATAACCCGAGAAACCTGTTATTACTCACTCTAAGCATGGTATCCGCCACAGCCTGGGATTTTGCCAGTGGTGCCATCATATCGTTCATTATATTCAGTCCTACAAACAGAAGCCCAAAAGAAAAAATTATCTGACCAATATATTTCAGTTTCTTTAATTTGGGGAAAAAGTAAAGTATAAAACCTATACCCGCAAGGGGTAAAGCCAAATCACCTATATCAATGGATACCAGCCACGCAGTCACCGTCGTACCGATGTTTGCGCCAATTATAACGCCGATGGACTGTTTAAGAGTCATCAAGCCTGCACTGACAAATCCTATAACCATAACTGTCGTTGCACTGCTGCTTTGAATTATAGCTGTTACAAGTGCACCTACCAGAATCCCTGTTATCGGATTATTCGTCAAAATACTGATAATATGTCTAAGTTTTTCACCTGCTGTTTTTTGGAGTCCTTCGCTCAGCATATTCATGCCGAATAAAAATATTGCCACACCACCTAACAGGCCAGGCAAAAAACTCAATATTTCTCTAGTATGCATATGCACCTCCAAAAAACGACATCGGTAACTATTTTAGCACAAGGAAACTTCGGTGCACAAGTATATTATTGTTAGCAAACCCAATAGTTATGTATCAGATTGGTTTTCCAACAATTCTTCGGATTCTGGAGCAGGTGTAGGTGCAATATCCGCTTCGCTCTCCGGAACAGGAGTTGGTGACGGTGTCGGTGATATTATGACATTTTCGGTCTCAATATTTACATAAACTTCACCTTCCATATAAATACCTGACGGAAGGGAAACACGAACAATAACCGGTTGTACGCCTTCACTTGTATTGGAAACATCAACAAAACCTTTTATTGATTTAATGTCAAGTGTATTCAATATCTCTCCCGGTCCTTTTACGCTGAAGGTTATTTCATCTTCAAGTATCCGGTAATTTGTTCTTCCGGTTACATCCCCGCCGAAAATGGTGATGGATGATTTAGGAATGGTTATAATTTTGTGCGAATACCGCTGGATGTTAACCTGGGCTGTTACAAAAGCCGGGCTGTTATACAACTGGACATTTTCCGGAAGTATAAGCTTTAAATCCTTCTGGAATGATTCATTTACATTTTCAACATTCAGCTGTTCGGCTTCAATTGATTGAATATCCTTCAGGACCTCATAACTTCCCATGATTTTAACGGTGTTCTGGGAAACTGTATAATCCTGGACATAGTAGTCGTTTCTCGGCTCCCCGGTAAGAGTGGTGGTAATCGGTACGGTTTTTGCAATTTGGTAGCTGACAGCTATCTGCACGCTGCCATCAAGGGAGGATATAATCTTGCCGCTGTTATTATAAACTTCGATTCTTTTATTTATAGAATCTTCTTTAAGTATTTGCTCGGTATCTACAGACACAGAAACACTTTCCACACTGTTCATTACACTTTCCAAATCCTGCAGGATGACAGTGTTAGGGTTCAGTTTGACATTTACAACTTCATATCCTTCTGGAAGTTCACCCACCCACTTTACATTAACATGGAATTCTTTCCTGATAATATTTTCAAGTTTTATTCTTACAACCTTGGGGTTGACGTCGGCAACAATAATATCCTGATCCCCCGTATACCTGGGAAGATTTATTGCAAGCTCGGTTGTTTCGGTATCCTGTATATCAGTGAAATCCAGAAATGCCTCAAAATCATTGGCTGTGACCTTATCCAGCCGTTGTTTTCTTCCTTTTATCACAACGTCAACATTGTTGGGAATATTTGACGATACCAGTCTCATATTGCCTGCATCAAGAACCTGCGCATTGGATCTGAGCGGAATTGAAATTGTACGTTCACTGAGGGGGTTCTGATGGTCCAGTACTATAAACCAAATCAAAATACCAATCAATACCGATAAAACTTTTAAGACAGAATCTTTTTCTAAAATTTTATTTAGACTGATTTTTTTATTCATCAGATTTCACCTTTCTAAACCAAAAACGCTTTTTACTCGAATTCCTGTCAAGCAGGAAACGATACAATGCTTTTCTCAGAGTATCGGGCGTCAGGTTTCTTGTAAGGTTTCCGTTATGGGCATAGGATATTTTACCGGATTCTTCTGAAACTACTATTGATATTGCATCTGATACCTCGGTTATTCCCAATGCAGCCCTGTGCCTTGTTCCAAGTTCCTTGCTCAGGGTGGTATTCTCGGTTAACGGAAGATAGCAGCCTGCAGCTTTTATTTTATTGTTTCTTATTATCACAGCACCGTCATGTAATGGTGTATTGGGTGTAAAAATATTTGCCAATAGCTCAAAAGATATGATAGAATCCATTTGCGTTCCTGTATTTATTACATCACCTATCTTGGTGTTTCTTTCTATAACAATTAACGCACCTATATATTCCTGTGACAAATGTGCGCAACAATTAACTATGGCTTCAATGGAAGCCGTAGTTCTAAGCTGGTCCTCATCATAATCAAGCAAAAACAGGTTCTGGAACCCGCTGTTACCTATTTTTTCAAGTCCGCGCCTGAGCTCGGGCTGGAACAAAACTATCAGTGAAAAACCCAATAACGATATTGCACCTTCGAGAATAAAGGCAACTGTTCTAAGACCAATCAGCTGGGCCGCCTTCAGTCCGATTACAATGATCAGTATACCCTTTACCAGCTGCATGGCACGAGTCTCCCGGACCAGTTGGATGACCTTGTAAACGATATATGAGATAATACTTATGTCAATAATCATTAAAACGAAGTCCAGTGGTCCGTTAAGCCCCAAGTAATTCCCAATCAATATGAAAAACTCCCGAATATTACTTACATTTGCCACTATTAAGCTCCCCGATCCATTGTCATGCTATTATTGTATAATACATCATTTTTATACACAATACATGATCTAAGATCTTTATCGTACCATTGGCATTGGTTCATTACCGTCCCAGCGGACGGCAGAACATGCCGCTCAAGAAAACCATGCTCATCTCCGCCGGATATGGCAGGATTCTTATGGACATTTTGATAAATTTAACTACAATGAGATTATATCGCTTTATCAAATGAATTGGTACCATTTTATTAACTTTGTAATAAAAATGAAAAAAGTTTATTGAGAAAAAATAAAAGCGGCTGAAAGCCGCCTTTTTCAGAAATTATTAACCTTTGACTTTTTCGACAAGTTTTGCAAAGCCCGCAGCATCATTTACAGCCATCTCGGCCAGAACTTTTCTGTTAAGTTCAATGCCCGACTTTTTAAGACCATTCATAAACCGGCTGTAAGACATACCATTTCTTCTTGCAGCAGCATTAATCCTCGTAATCCAAAGTTTTCTGAAATCTCTCTTCTTTTGCCTTCTGTCCCGGTATGCATATACCAAAGACTTCATGACTGCCTGGTTTGCTATTCTATATAATTTGCTTTTTGCACCAAAGTAACCCTTGGCAAGTTTTAAAACTTTTTTATGTCTGGCTCTGGTTCTTACTCCACCTTTAACTCTTGCCATATCTCACACCTTCTTTCCAATCATTTGTAAGGAAGCATTACTTTTATTATTGATTCATTTGCAGTCGAAGCAATGGTTGATTTACGAAGATTTCTCTTCCGCTTTGATGATTTTTTGGTAAGAATATGACTTTTATATGCTTTATTGCGTTTTACCTTACCAGTACCAGTTATTTTGAATCTTTTCTTTGAAGAACTGTGGGTTTTTAATTTAGGCATGGATAAAACCTCCTCCGTTATTAATACATTTGTATGCCATTGATTAAATGCTGCTACGATAACACCCTACAGGCAGTTATTGCTTGTCTTTAATGGGAACAAACATAACCGACATGCTTCTGCCGTCCATTGAAGGCTTACTTTCCATTTTACCGTATTCCTTTATCATCTCGGCAAACTTGTCGATTACGTCATATGCCATGGAGGTGAATTGCATTTCCCTGCCTCTGAACCTTATGGATATCTTTACTTTATCTCCATCTTTAAGGAACTTCATTGCATTCTTAAGTTTGAATGCGAAATCATGTTCCTCTATTTTGGCTGAAAGCCTGATTTCCTTGACGGAAATATTGGTCTGTTTTTTCTTTGCTTCTTTTTCTTTCTTGGACAGCTCATATAAATACTTGCCATAATCCATGATTTTACAGACAGGGGGATTCGCATTCGGTGAAATTTTAACCAGGTCCATCTCTCTTTCGTTGGCTTTTAATTGAGCTTCCCTGGCCGATACAATTCCGATCATTGTGCCGTCAAAGTCAATCAACCTGACTTCTTTATCCCTGATCTGATTATTCACCTGAATTTGATCTTTTTTAATAAATAACACCTCCGTAATTTTTGAACCCATTTCAACTCATATGGGTAAATAAAATTATATATTTTTGGCAAACAAAAAAGCAGGCAAACCCACTTCACCTGCATAAACCACAGCAAATAAACTGCTACGATTTGAACCCTGAAATCAACCGGACACAGGGTGAGAAGTGGATACTTCTACTTTATTGTCAATTTCAACTATACACGATGTAATATAAGTTGTCAAGAAGCAATTTTAAATTACATAAATATCTGAAAATTCTATTTCTAGATATTCTGTCCTGCTTTTTATATAGTCTGTCGGAAGATCTTCCTGTACAGCCCGTGCAGACGGAATTTTGATATTGGGAAGAGTAAATGTAAGAGTTGTACCCTTGTCATCGTTATTCCTGTACCATATCCTGCCATTCATCTTCTCAAGAAGTTTTTTAACCAGGTACAGGCCCATTCCGCTTCCTTTTTTCTCAATTAAACTTTTACCGTCGGTCTGACAATATCTTTCAAATATCATGTTACCATATTCTTCAGGAATACCCGGACCTGTATCCGATACAGAAATGAAAATATCCTTGTCTTCCACATTTACAATAACTTTTATGTTCCCATCGGAGGGAGTAAACTTTATGGCGTTGGACAACAGATTCAACATTATGCGTTCAAGCTGAAAAATATCAACAGCTGCAATATGCTTTTCCTTATTGCTTTCAAACGATATATCAATATTTTTAATTTTGGCGTATTCAGTGACAGAAAGGGCCATTTCTTTGACTATATGAACAATGTCTTCATTTTTCAAATCTATTTTAAAAAAACCCGAATCCAATCTGTTTATTTCAATGAGATTATTTACCATTTTAAGAAGTCGGTAGCAATTTTGTTTCATAATATCCAGGTACTTTGTTTTTACCATGCTGTATTCCCCGTCCTTGTCGTTTTTCATACTAAGCTGTGCAACCTGAATTGTGGACAAAATGACGTTCAAAGGGGTTCTCAGCTCGTGAGAAAGAGCAAAAATCCAGTCATTTTTATCGTTATTAAGAGAATCAAAGTCGGTAACATTTTCAAACAACGATCTTCTCTGTAAATTGTGCATATTATCTTTTTTATTTATGCCGGATTCCGAAGATAGGGTATTAGATTTAACTTTCTCCTTAATAGTCACAAAAGAACCTCCTTATTGAATTACGTAAATTGCATCTGCCTTAATATGTGTTTCTATGTATAATTTACTATTATATTAAGAAAAAAATCACATCAATTAAGATAAAATATTTAAGTGGTTCAAATGTTACCTACGGAGATATCCTTTAATGATCGTATTATATATCAACTTTTTGGTATTAATCAATACCAAGTTTGAAAAATATACCATGTAATATAAAAATAAGTCAGGTAAATACAAATTTACCTGACTTTCATTTGTAGATCATATTTGTATCAGCCATACAGCCTTTTTTCCAGTTGCTTTCTTTCCTGCTCAAAGCCCGGTTTTCCCAGGAGGGCGAACATGTTTTTCTTGTATGCCTCAACACCGGGTTGATCAAAGGGATTTACACCCAACAGGTAGCCGCTTATTCCACAGGCTTTTTCAAAGAAATATACCATCTGGCCGAAATAGAAAGGCTTCATTTCAGGAATATTAACCACCAGGCTGGGTACGCCTCCATCGTGGTGAGCCAGTATGGTACCTTCCATTGCTTTTTTATTAACATAACTCAAACTTTTCCCGGAAATATAATTCAATTTATCAAGATCCCTGTCATCTTCGCATATCTGCATCCCTTTTACCGGCTTTTCAACGTATAGTACGGTTTCGAATATGTTTCTCAGGCCATCCTGGATATATTGCCCCATGGAATGCAGGTCGGTGGTAAAATCAACACCTGCGGGAAATATTCCCTTACCGTCTTTTCCTTCACTTTCTCCATAAAGCTGTTTCCACCATTCGGTTATATAGTGAAGCGAAGGTTCATAATTAACCATTATTTCGATAGTTCTCATTTTCCGGTATAATGCATTTCTGAATGCTGCATAAAGGTATGAAGGATTTTCTTCAAACGGTTTCTGATAAAGTTCGTATCCTGCACGTGCTCCTTCCATCATTTGTTCGATATCAATTCCAGCCACTGCTATCGGAAGCAGACCTACTGCTGTCAATACTGAAAAACGCCCTCCCACATCGTCAGGTATAACAAAGCATTCATAACCTTCAGAATCCGCCAGGGTTTTCAATGCGCCCCTTGACTTATCGGTGGTTGCGTATATTCTTTTCCTGGCTTCTTCTTTTCCGTATTTCTCCTCCATGTAAGCTTTCAGTATTCTGAAAGCAATGGCAGGTTCTGTTGTAGTTCCTGATTTGGATATAACATTTATTGAAACATCTTTTCCATCGATAAGCTCAACCAGTTCTGCAAGATACGTGGAACTTATCTGGTGCCCGGCAAAGAAAATCTGCGGACCGTTTCTTTTTTCTTTCGGAAGCATGTTGTAAAAGGAATGGGTAAGTGCCTCTATTGCCGCCCTGGCACCAAGGTATGAACCCCCGATTCCGATTACAATGAAAACATCTGAGTTCTTTCTGATTCTTTCGGCTGCATCCTTTATACGGGCAAATTCAGATTTATCATAAGAAACAGGCAGCTCCAGCCATCCCAGGAAATCATTGCCCGGCCCTTTCTTTTGATGCAGCAGGTTATGCGCATTTTCAACAGCCGGTTTAAGATTTTCAATTTCATGTGATCTGATAAATCCTTCGGTATTTTTATAATCGAACCTAATCATAATATATATCCTCCCAAATAAAAGGATTGTTCAAGACTTACAAAACTATACAAAAGAGGCGGTTTCCCGCCTCTATAATTTATGCCGGTGCCGGCAAACAAAGCATTATTTCTCCGGAAATTTAAACCGGATGTACTCTTTCTTCGTAATTTACCATGTCAGGATCTATTTTATATTTAACAGCTTTCCTGTATTCGAAGTACTTTTTGGCTACCTGCGGGAACAGTGCGTATGACAATACGTCTTCATCCTGTTCCAGGTATTCCTTCATTTCATTTCTTATGTTATCAAGTTCAGGCTCAATCAAGTCTGCAGGGCGGCAGGTGATTCTCTTTTCGTCACCTATTATTTTCCTGACAATCTCATCCTTTATGGGAGCGGGTGTTTTTCCGTATTCTCCTTTAACAAGGGCTTTTGTTTCTTTTGGAACCATTTTATAGCGTTCCCCTGAGATAACATTCATAACAGCCTGGGTTCCAACAATCTGGCTTGTAGGTGTTACAAGCGGCGGATAACCCAAATCTTCGCGAACTCTCGGTACTTCCTCAAGAACTTCCTGGAACTTGTCTTCCTTTCCAAACTGCTTAAGCTGTGATACAAGGTTTGAAAGCATACCGCCGGGAACCTGGTACAGCAATGTATTGATATCAACACCGATAACCTTTGTGTCCAGAAGTCCTGATTTCAGGTATTGCTCTCTCAGTGGTCTGAAATGATCTGCAATTTCAGACAAAAGCTTCAGATCATACCCTGTATCATACTTGGTTCCCTGGAGCGTAGCAACCAATGGCTCTGTAGGCGGCTGGCTGGTACCCAGTGCCATAGGCGAAATAGCGCAGTCTACCACGTCAGCTCCCGCCTCAATGGCTTTCAGGTATGTCATTGAAGCAACACCGCTGGTATAGTGTGTGTGTACCTGAACCGGAACCTTGATGTTTTCCTTAAGTGCCTTTACAAGATCATAAGCCTGGTATGGTGTTAGAAGACCTGCCATATCCTTTATGCAAATTGAATCAGCACCCAACTCAACCAGCTTTTTCGCATCCTTAACAAACTGTTCAAGGCTGTGGAAGGGACTGATTGTATAGCATACCGTACCCTGTGCATGTCCGCCTTCCTTTTTCGTAGCTTTTATTGCAACTTCAACGTTTCTCGGATCGTTTAATGCGTCAAATATACGAATTATATCAATACCGTTGGCAACAGCTTTCTGGACAAAATACTCCACTACGTCATCGGCATAGTGTTTGTATCCCAGCAGGTTTTGTCCGCGCAAAAGCATCTGCAGCTTGGTATTTTTCGCTTTTTCTCTTATTTTTCTCAGTCTTTCCCAGGGATCTTCATTCAAAAATCTGAGGCATGAATCAAATGTTGCTCCTCCCCAGCACTCCAAAGAATGATAACCTACTTTATCCATCTTCTCGATTATTGGAAGCATGTCCTCGGTTTTCATTCTCGTTGCAATCAATGACTGGTGTGCATCCCTGAGAACGGTTTCTGTAATCTTTATTCCCATGGCATTAAGCCTCCTTTACTGTTTAATTGAATAAAACGCAAACCGGTAATATTCTTCTGCTTCGAAATATATTACCCGTTTAATGATACAAGCAAGTCTCCGCTGTTAACGGAAGATCCCTTTGAAACATGTATTGAAGCAACAGTTCCGTCCTGTGGAGCCAATATCTCGTTCTCCATCTTCATGGCTTCAAGAATAAGCAAAATGTCTCCGCGTTTAACCTTGTTACCCGGGTTGACTTTAATGTCCAGGACTGTTCCCGGTATAGGAGCATTTACTTTAACTGCGCCTGCAGGAGCTGTGGATGCAGCTGCCGGTTTCGGTGCTTCAGCTTTCGGTGCAGGAGCAGGAGCCGCAGCGGGAGCAGGTGCCGGAGTTGCCTGGGCTGCAGGTGTGACAACAGGTGCAACAGGTGCTGCAGGTTGTGCTACGCCTACTTCTTCAACTTCAACTTCATACTGATTTCCGTTAACGTTTATAACAAACTTTCTCATATTCTATATACCTCCAATATTATCAAATTAACATTTTCTTCGATTGACGCAGACTGATCGGTTTTCAGTGCCGGATTACAGCGGAATGTTCCCATGCTTTTTAGCCGGTCTTGTTTCCCTCTTGCTGGTTAACATTTCAAGAGCGGCAGCAAGATGAATCCTTGTTCTGGCCGGTTCAATTACATCATCAACATAACCCCTTGCAGCGGCTATATATGGATTTGAAAATTTATCCCTGTATTCCTGGATTTTTTCTGCACGGAACTTGACCGGATCATCAGCCTGGGCAATATCTTTTCTGAAAATAATATTTGCGGCTCCGTCGGGTCCCATAACCGCTATTTCGGCAGTCGGCCACGCAAATACCATATCCGCACCCAGGTGCTTGCTGTTCATTGCAATATACGCTCCGCCATATGCTTTACGCACGATAACATTTATCTTGGGTACGGTTGCTTCAGAAAAAGCGTACAAAAGTTTTGCTCCGTGGCGGATAATCCCGCTGTGTTCCTGACCAACACCGGGCAAATATCCCGGAACATCTGTGAAAGTAACAACAGGAATATTGAATGCATCGCAGAATCTTACAAAACGTGATGCCTTATCCGATGAATTTACATCCAGAACACCCGCATTCACCTGCGGCTGGTTGGCAATTATACCAACGGTTCTTCCGTTTATACGTCCAAAACCGATTATTATATTCTTCGCATAACCTGCCTGTACTTCAAGGAAATCTCCATTATCAACAACCGTAGTGATAATTTGCTTCATGTCGTAAGGTTTATTGGCATCATCGGGAATAATTGTGTTAAGCTCCGAAATGACACGGTTTAAATCATCGTTTGAATTTACCAGTTCGCTGTCTGAAAGGTTGTTGTCGGGAAGGAAGCTTAAAAGACGTTTAATATCCCTGATGCATTCCTCTTCGGAAGCGCTCTTGAAATGTGCAACACCACTTAAAGTATTGTGAGTTTCAGCTCCGCCGAGTTCTTCGAAAGTTACATCTTCACCGGTTACTGCTTTGATTACCTGAGGTCCTGTTATGAACATCTGGCTGGTTTTTTCAACCATAAATATGAAATCGGTAATAGCCGGAGAATATACCGCGCCACCTGCACAGGGACCCATAATAACCGATATTTGAGGTATTACACCTGAAGCAATGGTATTCCTGTAGAAAATCTCTCCGAACCCGCTCAATGCGTCAATACCCTCTTCAATTCTTGCTCCACCGGAATCATTAATACTGATAAAAGGTGCACCCATTTTCATGGCCATATCCATGACCTTGGTAATCTTCTTGGCGTGCATCTCACCAAGCGAACCACCTATTACCGTGAAATCCTGTGAGGCAACAAATACCAGGCGCCCGTTAACCGTTCCATAGCCTGTAACAACGCCATCGCCCAATGCTTTCTTCTTTGGCATGTCAAACTCAATGCTGCGTGTTTCCACAAATGCATCAACCTCAACAAAACTGTTGGGATCCATTAACATTTGAATTCTTTCCCGAGCGGTCTTCTTACCTGCTTCATGCTGCTTCTTGATGCGCTCTTCGCCACCACCCAGGGAAACCTTTTGTTTCCTGGCGTAAAGGTCGTTAATCTTATCCATAGTAGCCATTATTAACCCACCTCATAAACATTTAATAGATTTATAACATAAAGTGTCCTTTATGACTTATCAAAAACACATAATACCACTATTTTACTCTATATCAAAAGTAATTATTAAGAATTATAGCGTAATTGAATTAGCTTTGCAATAATATAACAAATTTTTGCTAAAAATTTAACAATTAATTAAAATAACCCTGATGCACTATTTCCTCCTTTTTAGTCGTCAAAGGGAAAGCAGCCATCAGTGTAAAAACCTTCCCGTTATGATCAACTTTAATAAAACCTCCGTATGATTCAACGACTTTCTTTATGTTTTGCATGCCTATCCCCCTTGATTTTTCATTTTTGGTGGAGATATAATTGCCGTTCCGTATGTTCAGGAAACTGTCGTATGAATTTTCAATTTTAATAAGCAATTAATTACTTAATACCACTACTTCGTTGGATATAAACCGCGATTCACTATTTTCAAGGTTAATGCAAGCCTCAATGGCATTTTCCAGGGCGTTGCCCAGAACAACACATAAATCGCTGTCGCTTATGGAAAGATCTTTTGGAATGCTGCAGGCACAGTTAAACGGAATATTGTTTTCCTTTGCTTTTAATGAAAAATATCCTAAAATGGAGTTTGCCACGACATTTTCGCAAAAAAACGGAATGGGATCGGTTTCAACTTTTTGGACGTACTCACCCAAAAAACGTTTTAAATCATCATAGTGTCTTTCTTCCAGCAATCTTCTTAATGCACCGATAAAGTGACTAATATCGTGCTTGATTCCGCGTATTTCATTCATTTGTCCGCTTAACGCATCATAATACTTCATCTGGATGGAGATTTGTTTTCTTGCCAGTTCCAGCTGGGAGGATGATACCGCCAAATCCTTGTAAACTTCCGCGATATACAGGGCCGAAACAAGGCTTATTATGATGAGGCAGATGGAAAGCAGTACTAAAAGTGCCAGTGACATATTCAGGTAAATGTTGCCGTTGATGTAATAGCAATCGATAATAAGTCCGGAAATAGCAAGGATATTTCCCCAATATACAAATATACCGTACTTTTTCAGGTAATGACGTCCAAAGTATACCTTGAAAAAGGAGTAAATCTCCAGGGTGAATGTCGAGACGGGAAGAATTATGGTCAAATACCGGTTGTAAATATCATGCGGCACGAATAAATATATAAGGTATATAACGGCATAATAGAGCAGAAATCCGTACTTTTCCCTTTTTGAAAAAGAAACCCCGTATTGATCCTGTGCCAGAAAAATCAGCAGGAATTTAAGTGCAAAGGTGACAAAAAACATCAGCTCGTTGACATCTTCATAGGAGAGATTGAAAAATATTCTGCCCTGCCAGAAGCTATAAAACTCATTGGTCAGCATGATACGCAGAATTATTAAAATGCTCATGACCGTAAGCCAGGCAAAACGAGCGCTTTCCCGAAATGAAAGCATGTTTATGACAATCAGAATAAAAAAGGAAAAAAGTACTGTTCCGAACAGAATAAACCGAATTCCGGTTCTGTCACCATCTTCCTTAACGGCCTTGCTGTAATCCATCAATACAGGTGCTTTGTATAACCCTGAAAACCGTGTACTTGCAACCTCAATTACAACTTCGTGTTCTTCCTTCTCTGACAATGTCACAGGATAGATTTTGGACTTCGGAACTGTAAAAATTTCCTTGGGATTCTTCGATATATTACCGCTTTCAGCAGTAAGCTCTCCATCTATGAAAACACGGTATGCACTTCCGAAATCAGGTATGAACACGGTAACAGGGTTCGGATGATCCAATCCCCGCAATATCAGCCGGTAACTTCCAAAACCCTCTGCAGGCAGCATGGTTCCGTCTATTGAATATTTCGACCAATAACCCGGTACACCGATAAAGAAATCCGGACTGTCTTTCTGCCGCCCATCGGTTACTATGAGACGGTTCCAGTAAAACTCCCATTTTCCGTCCAAAACAATGTTTTTTAACGGTGAAATCATTGTTATATCCATTACGCCGCCCGATGCTTCCGGAGCACCGGTCAATTCATGATAATACAAGGTATAAACAACTGGCAGATGCGTAAACAGGATAACAAAAATCAACCCAAAAATCAGCGGTGCTTTTGTATACCCGGCTTCGTTTTTCATAATTTCCCTCGGCCCATATGAGAAAATAGAAAAGTATAATATCTATCTTTGGCAAGTTTCAAGTACTTTTTGGAAATACTGATGACCACCTGCCCTATGCGAAAGTAATTTCCACCCATTTCGGTAATATGGGATGTATTTACGATAAAACTCTTGTGGCAACGGATAAACAATTCCGGCGGCAGTGATTTTTCAATCTCATCCAGCTTTCCGTAGCATTGCAGTGTTTCTCCGTCGGTCTTATGGAAAAGTATATACTTGTTTCGGCTTTCAATATAGAGAATATCGCGGTATTCTACGCTATAAACCTTTGACTTGTAATTAATATGGAGCTTCTCGTTTCCTTCTCTTCTGATCTCTTCCAAAGCCCTGTTCAGAACATGGTATAGCCTTTCCCGGTCAAACGGTTTTAAAATATAATTGAAGGCAAAAACTTCAAAAGCCTTGTAATAATGATCATTGCTCGATGTAATGAAAATAATTATAACGTCCTTTTTCCCTCTGCGAATTATATCAGCAATTTAATACCATCTATACCAGGTATATAAATATCAAGAAAAAGGATGTCAATGGCGCATTTGCTGTCCAGAAAATCATCAATCAGTGCTTGTCCGTCAGTATATGTAACAATATTAAAAGAACTGTCGCAGGCACATAGAGCTTCAGACAATAATTTAGCATCCTCAGCCGAATCATCGCAAATGGCAATATTAACTGACATAGGTCCCCCAACCAAAAAAGTTCTTTTTTCTAATATATCTCTTTGATCATTAATTTCAGGCTTTATCCCTAAAATTTATCATCTAATTAGATAATACAACTTTCATCTTAAATTGACAAGAATTTATCAATATCTATTATCATTATTCATCTTATAATTTAATCTAATAAGCATTTTTGCGAATTCTTCTTACAATAGCCGAATCAATAGCCGAATCTGCAGTCTTCAACAGGCTTTAGCAATCGTAACTCGGTTGGTAAAAAGATGATCCCTTATTTAATTAAATGCATAACAGCAGCGGATTGTAAAATTCGCAGCATCTCCTTGAAGGCTTCGTTGCGGAGTGTTTCTATTTCAATTTTTCTATGCAAACAAGAATGGGAGGATTATTTGGAAGATTTATAAATCTTGTCATCATAACTGCCGCACTTTCGGAATTCAGACCCGGTAACATTTCCAATAAATAATCCCGTTCATCAAACCCCGAATCCCCTCCATGATACACAACCAGGATAACAAGTCCGTTTACTTCCAGTAAATTCAACGCCGATTGAACAGCCTTAAAGGTTGTTTCCCCTTTTGTACATATTGAATGATCTCCTCCAGGCCTGTAACCAAGGTTGAAAATAACAAGCTTAACCGGCTCTTTTACATACCGTTCAAGGTTTTCGTGCCCGTCATGGATCAGGACACACCGATCAAACATGCCGTTGTCCAGGAGCCTTTTTCTTGTATTACATATTGCTTCATTCTGTATATCAAATGCATATACTTTTCCTGAGTTCCCCACCAGACCTGCGAGAAACAGCGTATCATGTCCGTTTCCGCAAGTGGCGTCTATAACCGTATCTCCTTCCTTTACAACTCTCCTGGCATATTCATGGGATTGGGCCAAAGCCTGCTGCAATATCATACGCAATAACCTCCAAAAAAAAAGGTATCAGCTGAAACTGATACCTTAAATTTTACATTTTTCTCTTTTTATTTTCAATCTAGCTTACCTTGTATTCAAGTCTCAGTTTGTCTGCAATCATTGCAATGAATTCGGAGTTGGTAGGTTTACCCTTCTTTGTGTTAATTGTGTATCCAAAAAGCTCATGTATAGTTTCAACCTGCCCCCTGGTCCATGCAACCTCAATTGCATGCCTTATAGCGCGTTCAACACGACTTGGAGTGGTTTTGTACCTTTTTGCAAGCTCCGGATATAATCTTTTTGTAACCGAGCTGATCAACTCCATGTCATCAATTACTAACAGAACTGCATCTCTCATATACTGATACCCTTTAATATGAGCCGGTACACCGACATCCCGCATTATTTGGGTAATACGGCTTTCAATACTGGCAGGTTTTGCTGACTGCGGCTGCTGTCTTGGTGTCTTCATTGTTGTTTCAGTACGGCTGATAATACCATCTCCCCTTCCAAGTTGCCTGATTCTTTCCACAAGAATCTCAAGATCGAAGGGTTTGACAATATAATATTCGGCCCCGAGATTTACCGCCTGCTGCGTTATTTTATCCTGGCCTACTGCTGATAAAATGATGAATTTGGGTTTCGTAGAAGCGGGAGCTTTGTAATAATGTTCTAATACTGCTAATCCATCCATGTGGGGCATAATAATGTCCAAAATTACAACATTGGGATTTATTTCATCAATAAGACTAATAGCTTCCAAACCATCCTCTGCCCTCCCTACTACTTCCAAATCATCATAGTTTGATAAATAATCACATACAATTTCACCAAATTCTGCATTATCGTCAGCAACTAACACACGGATTGGATACATCACTGGAAAAACCTCCTTCTTATAAATCTATTAAACATTATATTTCCAATTTTATCATGTTGCAAGGTTTTTTCCAATTCGTGCTATCCCAATTTTTTCTAAACCGCTTAAATTCAAGCTTTATAGACATTTATTTTTTTTGGAAGCAGGAAATAAGAAGGAAAATATATTATTCTGCAAAGATTTCTATTGTGCTTACGGCAGATTGTATCTGCATTTCCACTTTCTGATTTGCTTCTTCATAATTATCAGACGTATATACATTGTCCTGATTTGTCATATTGATATTATGAAATGAAAGATTTGTGAGAAGATTTCCTGTTTTAACCATTAATCCAACATCTTCGGGCACATATATGTCGAGATCGGTAGCACCGGCCTGAATACTTATAACAGCATGCTCCTGCTGTTTTCCAATAATCAGATCAAGATCGCCCACCCCAAGCTTCAGATTCAGCTTCCTCACCGGGATATTCCTGAGATTGAGTCTCCCGTCTACCACAGAAAATGTTGTATCCATTTCCCAGGGAATCGTGTGATTCATTTGAAGATTGAAACTTCTGACAACATTACTTTTCTCCTGTTCCTGGTGAATATATTTCAAAACCGCCTGCCTTCCCCTGGCAAGCTGCTGTTCAATGCCAGGTATGTTTGTATCCAGTTTTACCAGCAGGTCCTCATTTCCGTCATCAATATTTATCTTGGCGGTGCCAAGCTCAATAATCAGTCTGCCTTCTTCCGTCAGTTCGTCCAAAGCAATTTTCTCCTCGGCAGGTACTTTCATATCCACGACATTATTTAATTCCGACGCTTCCTTCTTAAACTCAAACTTGTTATCTTCCTCCCGGTAAATGCCATAGCCGACAAACACAGCAAAGGTTAACACCCACACTACTGTCGTAAGCAGTTTATAGCGGCCTGCAACCATTGTGACGCCAATTGCAATAAGAACAACAGGCCAAAGTGTTTTTAACGATTTGGACCAATCCACCTGTACAAACCCTGTCAAGTCTATAATCCAGGCAATACCTATCAATATCAGGAATAAGCCGATACTTTTTCTTCTCATTCAGAGTGCCCCCTGCTTTTATACACCAGCACAGCACCGATTAATACCAATGCCGGCGGAATGATATACCGGTAATCTATCCATTTAAAAACAAGTTTCGCGAGGGCAAACAAACCAATCAATATAAGTGCGACACCAATAATCAGACGGGCATTTTCCGGATTTGTAGTCACAGTTTCAGCCTGTTCGTTATTATTATACATTTTATCCTTGAAAACAGCATCTTCGGTTGGAACTATAAGAACACATAAAATATATGCAATCAATCCGGGAAAAACACCGGTAACCAGGATGGCAACTGCCGTAAGGAACCTCAATAACCCCTTGTCAACCTGTGCATACTCCGAAAGCCCGGAACACACACCGCCGAAAACCCGGTCCCGTGTGCTGCGGTATAATCTCTTACGCATATAATCACCTCATCAATAATCTCCTTACATCATCAAATACGATAAGGTTTTTAATTTGTCTGAAAAAATCGTTTAAGACAATATTAACGTTTTTTAAATTATCTCATCTCTTCCCATTCCATAATCCTCGCAGCTATTTCGGCAAAAACCGGCGCAGCTGAAGTACCACCGCCTGTTCCGTCCTCCACAAAAACACACATCGCATATTTGGGCTCTATATATGGAAAATACCCGGTAAACCACGCATGAAGGATGGGACGGTCTTCAACATACATGCCGGTCTCGGCGCTGCCTGTTTTTCCCGCAGATCCGCCATATCCCCCAATATCCGCACGTTTTCCCGTTCCAAATTCAACAGTTGCTTCCATCATCTGCATCAGTACAGCTGCTGTTTCTCTGGAAATTACCCTCTTCCATTCTCTTTTTTTCAAGTCCCTGACAATTTCGCCTTCACTGTTTACTATACAATCCACTATATTTAAAGTATGCCTGATACCCCCATTGGCTATTATTGATGCCATTCCGGCAGCCTGCAGCGGTGTTACCAGGATCCTCCCCTGTCCCATTGCAAGGTTTGCCACATTACCGTCACCTACCAGCTCATTTAAATCGGGAAGCATTCCTTCGTATTCAGGTATCAATTGCTCGCTTATGCCTGTTATGCTTCCAAGACCGAAATCTCTTGCCATATCAAGCATTTTTTCCGCACCAAGATGAATTCCAAGATGAATAAAATAACTGTTGCATGATTGGGCAAAACTGCTGACCAGGTTCAGAACTCCATGCCCTCCTGCATCGTAGTTCCAGCATTTAAAAACATGTTCGCCTACCGTTGTGTATCCAGGACATTCGAATGTCACTTCAGGATCAAAATTCGATTCCAAGGCTGCAGCCGTTGTAATTATTTTAAATATGGAACCCGGGGTATAACCTGCTATAGCCCTGTTAAAAAGCGGCTGCCTTTCATCATCCAGGTATTCGGAAATATTCTGAGGATTAAATCCAGGCCTGCTGGCAAGAACCAATATATCACCGGTTAAAATATCCACTATTGCTACTGCGCCTGAAACCATCATTTTGTCCATTACTTCCTCTGCAAGTTTTTGCATATGATAATCAAGAGTAAGTTTAACGCTTAATGGTTCATCAGCTTGCATTTTTCTGATCTGATAGCCGTATTCATCAAGATACTGGTAGCTGGCATCGGTCGTAGCCAGAACGTACACAGTGTTATCCGAACGAAGAATATGCTGGTATGCCTTTTCAATTCCCGACATTCCCTGCATACCTGTTTCATCGGTGTACCCTATCAGGTGTGCTGCCGGCATGGATGCATCGGTTCTGACTTTTCGCTCGACTATTGACACACCCTGGACGGGATTTTCTACAAAAGACATGGCTGTGTCCCCGTCTATCGGATATATTACGGGAGATGCATTATATACCGAAAAGTTGGCAAAATCTTCGGTATCAATGTTCAACGCCTCTGCAACCCGCTCCCAGGTTTTTTTGTCCCTTGGAAATACTGCTGGTTGGATTACAGCCACATATTCCGCACTTCTGCCGGTAAATGAAATCATATTTCTGTCATAGATCTGTCCTCTTTCGTGATGGATTGGCGTCATTTGGCTGCGTTGCCTGAAAGCCGCCGAAGAGAAATTGTCGTATTGTACAACCTGCAGCTGGTACAATCTATAGCAAAGAAATGATATTGAAACGGTTATAAGGAAAAGCACCAGTTTAACTCTTCCCCTGCGCATAGTGAAACACCCTTATCCAAATAATAATCTCTTTGAATTATCCCAGACAAAGGTGTTTTTTATACATTTTTGCGCTCTCTATGTCTTGGTTAATCTGTTTTATCAGCTCGTCGCGGGTTTTAAACTGCTTTTCCTCCCTGAGTTTCTTTAGGAAAAATACTTCAATGTCCTCACCATACAGTTCCCCCGCAAATCCTATCATGTGCGTCTCGATGGTTATTTCATTGTCATTCTTTATAGTCGGACTTTTTCCTACATTGGTAACACTGTCATACCATTTTCCCTGGTACAGTGTCCGGGTTATATATACTCCGGAAGAGGGTATTACAAGATATTTTGCAGGGACAATATTAGCTGTGGGAAAACCCATTGTGCTGCCTATTTTTTTTCCCGTGGTAACCTTGCCGGGAACGGAAAAATGCTTTCCCAAAAGCTCATATGCTTTTTCCATTTGTCCCTTCATTATGTATTTGCGAATCAGGGTACTGCTGACAATTTCATTGCCAATCTTGACAGGAGGAATCACAATCACTTTGAAATCATATTTCTTTCCCAGCTTTTTCAACAGTTCTGTGTCACCCTTGCCCATGTACCCGAAACGATAATTAAAACCAACCACTACAAGCCTGGTTCTTAATTTATTTATCAGGATTTCTTTAACAAACGATTCCGGGGAAATTCTTGAAAATTCCTCGTCAAACTCCTGGAAAAACAAGTATTCAAGACCCGTCTTTTCAAGAAGCCTGGTTTTGTGTTCCACAGTCATGATTAACGGTGTAAACAATTTTTTCCTTAAAATATGTTCGGGGTGCTTTTTAAATGTATATACAACCGAGTGCAAATCATTAACCCGGCATTCTTCCAGCAGGGTATTGATAAGGGCCATGTGCCCGCGATGCAAACCATCGAAATTGCCAAGTCCTACACCACAGTACTTTGAATCAGGAATATTAAATCCGTTTTCAACAACGTCCACAAATGTCCCTTCCTTTATCCATCTGTTTTATGCAATGTCACGTCAAATGAATATATACCCATGTATTAAGGCTGATTTTCAGAAACAAAAATCTTTTCAGCCCGTAATGCTTTTTTACCGGCTTTATATAATATCCTGCCAAGTCCGAGAAAACAGCCGCTGCTTGAATAAACCCTTACCGTATCGTTTATATCAAACATATCTTCGTCTTTCACCCTTACAAAAGCGCCGTTTAAAAACCCGTTCAGGACCTTGCCGTCAATATTTACCGTTTTATAACCCTGAAAAAGTTTATCCACCGATCCGATTACAGAGTGTATGGTTCCTTCTTCACAATGCCTGTTTATTTCCTCCAGGGTCACTCCTTCTGTTAAAGAAAAAGGCCCCACCCTTGTGCGTATTAAAAAAGACATATGACCGCCACATCCAAGCTTTTGGCCAATGTCATGACACAGTGTGCGAATATAGGTACCCTTTGAGCAATCCACATCGAACCTTACGATAGTGTTGCCGCTTTCCTGTTTTATTTCTGCAACCTTGACTTTCGAAATCTCCACCGTCCTGGGTTCCCGCTGAACCTCAATACCCTGCCTTGCAAGGTCGTACAATTTCCGCCCGTTAACTTTTATAGCCGAATACATCGGTGGAACCTGTTCATATTTGCCGGTAAACGAATTTATCGCATCAATAATTGCCTCTTCGTCCACCAGAACATCATTTTTCTCTAAAATCCTGCCCTCCGCGTCCTGGGTGTCGGTAACAATCCCTAAAACCATTTCAGCGCGGTATGACTTGTCAAAACTGGCAAACCAATCAATAGCCTTAGTCGCTTTGCCCAAACAAACGGGAAGAAGACCGCCAGCCGCAGGATCCAATGTCCCGGCATGACCGATCTTCCTAACTTTCAAAACACTTCTGAGATAAGCCACCACATCAAAGGAAGTCATGCCGGGAGGCTTTATAACCAATAGTATACCGTCCATTTACAGCACCTTTTCTATCTCTTCCAGTACTTTACTTATTGATTCTTCAAGCCCGCCTTCAATAGAAAACCCGGCCGCCCTTTTATGACCTCCACCCGAAAAAGCCGAAGCTATCTGTGCCACGTCAACATATTCGTTCGCCCTGAGACTGCCCTTTAGCCTTCCAGGCTCTTCTTCCCTTAAAAATAATGAAACTTCGACACCTTCAAGATTACGGCCTACGTTTACCAGCCCTTCAAAATCGTCGGTTTGAGCATCCACCAGCTTTATATCTTCATACAGAAGATAGGAAACAGCCACCTTCCCGTTGAAATACAAAGCCAGGTTATCCAATGTTTTTTTCATCAGCAGCATTTTCGAATATGATACGGTATCAAAAACCTTTTTTATTATATCTGCAAAAGGTATGTTTTTGGATAACAAATCGGCTGTAATAATATGGCTTTCGGGAGTTGTATTGCTGTACCTGAAACCGCCGGTATCCGTAACTATTGCCGTATACAGGTTAATTGCAATTTCCCGGCTGATGTTTACATTTAACGCCTTAATCAGCTTATATACCATTTCGCCCGTAGCTGAAGCACTTTCATCAATCCATAGTCCGTCTGCCTGCATGTTGTTCGTGGTATGGTGATCTATGGTTATTTTTTTCAGTGCACCGGAGTAAATATCACTCCGATCACCGAGCCTTTTCATATCACTTGTATCAAGGCATATGCAAAGATCATGCCTTTCACCGGTATATACCGAAACAAAACGCTGCCCGGGCAAAAAATCCAGCATTCTGGGTACCGGTTCTCCAAGGAAAACCGATACCTTTTTATCCATCGCATCCAGCGCAAACGCAAGACCAAAGGAAGAGCCCAGTGCATCACCGTCTGCAGATGTATGGGTTACAACAGCTATTGTATTTGAATTCTGAATAAGGTCAATCAAATCCTTCAAAATCTCAATCCCTTCGTTCCTTTTCTGAATGCAGTGTTTCTTCTATCAGTTTGCTGATATGCATCCCGTGTTCAATGGAATTATCGGGTTCAAAAACAATCTCAGGTGTGTAGCGAAGTTGTATTCTTTGTCCTATTTCCCGTCTTACAAAGCCTGCAGCACCTTTTAATGCAGCCATGGCATTCTGTTTTTCCTCGTCGCTGCCATAAATACTGATATAAACTTTGGCATAGCGCAAATCCTTTGTAACCTTTACACGTGTTACCGAAACCATCTGCGGTATTCGCGGATCCTTTATGCTGTTCATGATTATATCAGATATTTCCTTCTGGATTTCAACGGCTATTCTGTCTGTTCTATCCATGCAATCACCATCTTTCGCCAAAGAATTACAACCGTAATCATTCTCTTTCCACTTCAACCATTCTGTATGCTTCTATAATGTCCCCTTCTTTAATATCATTAAATTTTTCAATTAATATACCACATTCATACCCCTGGGCTACTTCGCGGACATCATCCTTGAACCTCTTCAGTGAAGCCAGTTTGCCTTCGTAAACAACAATACCGTTGCGTACGACTCTGATATCAGAACTGCGGCTGATCTTACCGTCAATAACATATCCTCCGCCAATGGTTCCAATATTTGAAGCCTTGAAGATCTTTCGGATCTCCACATGCCCTTCAACAACTTCCTTAAACTCAGGATCAAGGAAACCTTTCATAGCTTTTTCTATATCCTCTATTGCATTGTAAATCACCCTGTACAGGCGTATGTCAACACCTGCCTCCTGGGCTGCATCCAGAACATTTTGCGACGGTCTTACATTAAACCCGATTATAATGGCATTTGAAACGCTGGCCAAAGTAACGTCGGCTTCGTTAATTGAACCAACACCTCCGTGTATGACCTGCACTTTCACTTCATCGTTGCTCAGTTTCTCTACAGACTGCTTAACAGCTTCAACCGATCCCTGAACATCGGCTTTAATTATGAGGTTAAGCTCCTTGACTTCACCCTGCTGAATCCTGTTGAACAAGTCATCAAGAGATACAACCGTCCTTGCCGAACCTATTGATTGTTCACGTTGTTCGGCCCTGCGTTTCTCAACAAGTTGTTTTGCAACCTTCTCATCTGAAATGGCATATAAAACCTCACCGGCTTCAGGAACCTCGTCAAGTCCGATTATCTCAACAGGTGTAGAAGGTCCGGCTGCTTCAACCTTGTTCCCGTTTTCATCGGTCATGGCCCTGACGTGTCCAAAAGCAGTACCGGAAATAATGGCATCCCCTATGCGCAAAGTACCCCTTTGAACGAGAATGGTGGCAACAGGACCGCGGCCTTTATCCAATTTAGCTTCAATAACAATACCCTTTGCCTGCCTGTTCGGATTTGCCTTCAGTTCAAGCATGTCTGCGGTCAGGAGCACCATTTCAAGCAGCAAATCAAGGTTTTCACCGGTTTTTGCCGAGACTGGTACGGAAATAACATCCCCACCCCATTCTTCTATCAGCAAACCATGTTCTGCAAGCTGCTGTTTTACCCTGTCGGGGTTTGCATCGGGTTTATCCATTTTGTTTATTGCAACCACTATACTTACATTGGCAGCTTTTGCGTGGTTGATTGCTTCAATTGTCTGCGGCATTACTCCATCATCTGCAGCAACAACAAGGATGGCAATATCGGTTGCCTGTGCACCACGGGCTCTCATCGAAGTAAATGCTTCGTGACCGGGTGTATCAAGGAATGTAATGCTTCTTCCGTTAACATTGACCTTGTAAGCACCAATATGCTGTGTAATTCCACCGGCTTCCCTGCTTGCAACGTTTGTATTCCGGATTGCGTCAAGCAGCGATGTCTTTCCGTGGTCAACATGCCCCATTACCACTACAACAGGTGCTCTTTCAACAAGGTCTTCCTCTTTGTCTTCCTCGTCATCGAATAATATATCTTCCTCGCTTACAACGACTTCCTTGTTGACCTTTACGCCAAATTCCTCTCCGACTATTGCGGCGGTATCAAAGTCAATTTCCTGGTTCATCGTTGCAATAACACCAAGACCCATCAGCTTCTTTATCACCTCGGCCACGGTTTTCTTTAAAGCCTCGGCAAGGTTTTTCACAGTAATGGTCTCGGGTATTGTAATTTCAGTAAGCACCGATTTGGGAGGAATATATTTTTCCTTCTTTTTGTTTTTATCTTTTTTAACTTTAACTTTTTCCTCGTAAAATTCATCCAGGATAAAATCGTCAGAATACATGTCTGACACACTGGCCGTATGCCCTACATGAATATGTTTCCTGTATTTGGTTTTGCTCTTTATACTTCCCCCAAGAACCGATTTTATATCCTTCTTTGTCGGTTCTTTCTCCTTTTTGGCTTCGCGCTTGATTCCCTTTTCCAAATCGCGGACAGTAGAAGAACGCCTTTCTCCACGCAGGTTATTCTTTTCTTCAACCAGCCCGGGTGCAATCGTTGCTTTCGGTATAACCAGCGGTTTACTTGCTGTTTTTTGCCTGTCGTTAAAGTCCTGCTTTTTATCCCTGCCGCTTTGCCTGTCATGAGAAGCACTGTCAGCGTATTTCTGCTGTTTTTTATTCTTCATTTTATCCTGGCTCTTCATGTTATCCTTGTCAAAGCCATGGGCAGGTTCGTCTTTTCTATCCTTATCCCTTCCGCCAGTTTGAGCCGGACCGGCAGCAGGAATATCCTTCTTTTCCTCTTTGACAGGTTTAACTGCAGCTTCACTGATAATACCGCTCTGTTCTGTTTTCTTCTCTTCTTTTGAAGATACAAAAGTTCTGTCAGTTGTATCCTTTACATTAGCTTTTACTTCAGGTTTTTGCTCTTTAGCTTTGCTCTCGTCCTTCGTTAATTGCTCTAATTCTGTTTTATAAGTTTCAACTTGCATATGTCCCTCTTCTTGCTCTGCCCCCGCAGAAATTGTCTCCTTTTGCTCGCTATCAAGAATATTATCTTTTTCATTGGGTAATGGTTCGGTTTTAATAATTTCGTCAGTTTTTACAACAGTTTCATCTTTTTGTTCATGCTGCACTTGCTGTACTTGCGGTTTCTGTTGTTCTTTTCGAGGTATCGGCTCATTTTGTTCTTTTTGCTCAGCTTCGGCCTCGGCGGATTTATCCCCGGCATTTTCAGTTTCACCTGCCTTGCGTTTATCCCAGTCTTTTTTCGACGAAACCTTCTTTATACTTAATATACTGTCCACCGGCCTTCTTATTCTTTCACCTCTCTGATTGGCATCTTCTGCATCATTGTCATTTGCTGCCTGCACTGTTTTTGTCTCCTCGATGCTCTTTTCTTCACTTGCCTTTTTTGTGACAACCTCGTTCTTCTTTGCTTCGTCCTGCTCTGATTTATGCTTTCTTATTGAACTGATTAAATCGTCATCCTCCCGCTTCAGACCGGCCCGCAGACCGTCGGTGCTGCTGGATGTACGAACATAGCCCTTTTTATTCTTCTTGTTTTGCTTTTCCCTGTTTATGTCACTATAATCATCTTCATCATGAATGATAATCTCTGTCTTTCTGATGATCCTCGGAATTGATTTCCGAATAAACTGACTTCCCGGTTGTTCCGGCTGATCGACATTACTCCCTTCATCAGAACCGGAAATACGGTTTCTGTTTACCACACCTATATGCTCATATAACCGGTCAAGTTGGTCGTCATCCAGCAAACTCATATGGCTTTTTACCTTTATATTTATTTCTTCCATTTTCTCCATCAGCCTTTTGCTGGTAGTATTCAACTCCTTGGCCAGTTCAAATACTCTTTTACTCAATCAGCCCACCCCCGTGTTTATTTTGTTTGGTTTCCTGTATTAATTTGATCAGCCTGCCGGAAAAGTTCTCATCGGTCACCGCTATCACAGAACGCATGCTTTTTCCTATACACTTACCAAGTCTTTCTTTTTCCCCAAAGGTATAAAAAGAAATCCGGTTATGCAAACAGGCGTTTTTAAACCTTTTTTCGGTATTTGCGGAAGCATCCTCCGAAACTATAACCAATAATGCTTTTCCGCTTTTTATTGCTTTTTCGCAACTTTCTTCACCGGAAACTATCTTTCCGGCTTTCATGGCCAAACCAATAAAATTATAGACGTTATCTGTCACTATTTCCCTCCATATTGCTCTTCCAACTGTTCAAAAATATCAGCGGGAATTTCGGTTTTAAATTCCCTGTTCAATGATTTCGATTTTCGTGCTTTTTCAAAGCAGGCCAAATCTTTGCAAAGATAAGCGCCACGGCCGTTCTTTTTTCCTGTCGGATCTATGAATATTTCGCCTTCGGGGCTTTTCACCACACGAATCAGCTCTCTTTTATCCTTCATCTGATGACACGCCACACACCTGCGCAAAGGTACCTTCTTTGGCTTCATCGGTCTTATCACCTGCCTTAAAGACCATATTCTCCCCATATTAATCGACGTATATCAATTCATGGTTTCTTAATCAAAAGTGTGTTTTTACATTTATTCATTTGATTGGGTATCATCAATAAAAAGGCTTTCAGGTTCAAACTCAATTTCGCTGCCTGTTCCTTTTTCCGCTTCTTCAGGATTATAGTTCAGCAGCTGCTGCTCAATCTGGGCTCTCAGCTGGGATTCGCTCTTAATATCTATTTTCCAGCCTGTCAGCTTTGCAGCCAGCCTTGCATTCTGACCTTCCTTCCCAATCGCAAGCGAAAGCTGGAAATCAGGAACAATAACTCTTGCCACCTTGTTTTCTTCATCCACGTCAACACGGATTACCTTTGCAGGACTTAAGCTGCTTGCAATATATTCCTCGGGATTGCTGCTCCATTTGATTACGTCTATCATTTCACCTCTAAGCTCTTCAACAATAGCACGAATGCGGCTGCCCTTCTGGCCGACGCAGGCACCTACAGGATCCACGTTTTCATTTTTCGAATATATTGCTATTTTTGTCCTGGAACCTGCTTCACGGGCAATTGTTTTAATCTCAACCGTACCATCATGAATTTCAGGAACCTCAAGCTCCAGCAACCTTTTTACGAGCCCGGGATGGGTCCTTGATATAAAAATCTGCGGGTTCTTGTTTGTCTTTTTAACATTTATGACATATGCCTTGATTCTGTCATGAATATTATACACCTCTCCCGGAATTTGCTCGCTGGGCGGAAGGATTGCTTCGGTCCGCCCCAAATCAACAATAACGTTTTTCCTTTCAAATCGTGTTATAACTCCTGATACAATATCCTCTTCCTTGTTTGCAAATTCTTCATAAATAATTCCACGCTCTGCTTCGCGAATGCGCTGCATAACCACCTGTTTTGCGGTTTGGGCGGCGATTCTGCCGAATTTTCGCGGTGTAACCTCAACTTCCACCACATCGCCGACTTCAAAGTCTGCACCAAACTGTTTTGCCTGTTCCAGCGAAAGTTCTGTTGAAGGATCCTTTACCTTCTCAACAATATTTTTAAGGGCAAACACGCGAACATCACCTGTAAGCCTGTCAATATAGACTTCCACATTCATTGCAGAACCAAAATTTCTTTTATACGCAGTAATCAAAGCAGCTTCAATTGCATCAATAAGAACTTCTTTACCAATTCCCTTCTCTTTTTCAATTTGTTCCAATGCATGAATCAATTCTGCACTCATAGCTTAAGCCTCCCTATATATGAACCTTTTTCAAACCTTTTCAATAAATCCGGTTTATTTAAGTTTCAGTTCAGTATCCTTTCATATCACAATAATTCTGTGTATTTTTGATATATCCTTCAGCTGATATATTTCCCTTACATCTCCGTCGGTCAATATTGTAACTGACTCCCCGTCGTATTTTTCAAGTATTCCTTCAATTTTCTTCCTGCCGTTGACAGCTTTGTAGAGTTTAATCCTGACATATTCGCCTATGGCTTTTTCATAATCCCTGTCGGTTTTAAACGGCCTTTCAACTCCCGGAGAAGATACTTCAAGCATGTATGCCTGCGGAATGGGATCAATCTCATCCAGTTTATCGCTTAAAGGTTTGCTCACTGCTTCACAATCATCCAGTGTAACTCCGCCGTCTTTATCGATATATACCCTAAGGTACCAATCCTTGCCTTCACGAACAAATTCAACATCAACCAATTCAAGCCCCAGTCCTTCAGCAACAGGTTTCGCAATACTTTTTACAATTTCCGATATTTTATTATTTGCCATTTTGCTTATAAACCTCCACGTGTAAAAATTTGTCATATTAACCATGAAATAAATCAATAAAGTTGTAATATGTATTTTTCAGTTTCATGACAAAGGATTTGACAAAGTCAAATCCGCGGCAAAAACCTTTTGCCAAGGTTCTGCTAAAAGGCTTATTATATATTATAATGGCAATAAACTTAAGAAGTTATTGCCATCGACATCTTCCCAAAGTAAGTTTACAAGCCGGACTACCAAAGAGGCATACTTTACTTCAAGGCTTTACGGGAATAACACTTCTGAGGTAAAGCCTCTTAATCTCTATTTAAAACGTAAAGAGTGGGAATCACCCACTCTTTACCGCTCAACTCCATTAATTAACCACATTCATTATATCATGGAATAATATACAATGCAAATGTTTTTGTAAAATTCATGCATAATTTGCTATAAAAAAAGGACTGTCATTGGTAAATTTCCTGCTGTCTTACCCTAACAATCCTAAAAACTGGCGTGCCTGAAGGGATTCGAACCCCTGACCCACGGCTTAGAAGGCCGTTGCTCTATCCAGCTGAGCTACAGGCACAAATGGAGCGGGTGAAGGGAATCGAACCCTCACGGCCAGCTTGGAAGGCTGGAATTCTACCATTGAACTACACCCGCATTATTCTCATCATGCCCTCAAGCGACTTTTTTATTATACAAAGGTCTTTGGTTTTTGTCAACAACAAATTTACGGTGTTTGCTTCATGTCCTGAAAATTTTTTTGAGGCTTCAGAACCTGCACATAGTACTCATCATAGGTAATATCCATTTCATATATATCCTTTGCAATTTCGGGCCCCACATACCTCAAATGCCAGGGTTCATACTTGTATCCGGTTATATTTTCCTTGCCCTTTGGATACCTGATGATAAAACCATATTTATGGGCATTCTTGCTATACCATTTAAATTCGTCGGTTTCTTCAACACTGTAATTGTTCTTAATTACATCAATGGCTAAACCGGTGTGATGCTCGCTGTGCCCGCCTCTTGCATTTAAACTGTCAACATCTTCAATGGTTCGGCCGCTGTTCACCGCATTATTCCAGATCGAATGCTGCGTCTGAATGCTTCTGTAAGTACCGTATGCAGTAATATTCAAGCCTGATTCAGCGGCATCATCACGCATTTTCACAAATGCCTCGTAAGCTTCTTTACGAAGGTATTGCGGTCCTACTCCCGAAGCACACATGGATTGGTCCAGTTGAACCAGTTCGGGCTTGTAATCATCGGGAAGTTTATTATATTTGTTTACCAAAACAGTTATGTCATGCCCGTTTTCAATCATGTTCACGTTTTCATAGAAATCGTAATCCAGACCAATGTTCACGTATGTAATGACCTGTTCATGAGAATAGCCGGGATTCTGCCTTTTATAATTAATATACCGTTCGGTGTTTTCTTCTATAAAATACGGCAAATCTGAATATAAAGCCAACCCCAGGCTTTCTGTCAACTCTTCGCCCGGATTGACATCTTCGGTCTGTTCATCGCCGGTTGTGCCTGATTGCTCTTTATCTGCAGGATTGGATTGCTGTCCGCCTGAAGAATTTGATTGCGCCTGTTCATTTATGTTGAATGGTACTCCATTATCGGTATTGGATTGCACTTCACCGGCAGGTTTTGATGCCTGCTCCTTCGGGGAACCTGTAATCCTGTCACCCATACCGGGTGCAGCCTGTTCAGTCCGGTTACCGACAATACCGTTTTCATTCCTTTTATCCGAATTATTACTGAAATAAATGTATCCGCATATAATGACTATTACAAGCAATACAATATTAATTCTTGTCAAAATGTATATTTTCTTTCTGACCGGACTTCTCTTTCTCCTCATGTTGATATCCCCCGTCCTGGAATACCACTATTATATCTTTATTGAGGTTTTTTATCAACAAAAATACTGTTCCGCTTCATCAGGCTGGATCTTTCCAAGCAGCAGGAGGCAATTGTTTTATAACGGCTAAACGCTGCATCAGGGTTTAGGAAGCTGTATGACTTGTTTGCAGCGGCAAACTGCAAACTGTCATAATGATTTCATAAATGCCTCATTATTGCACCGCAATTGTTAAATCTTTTCATATTGCTGGACCGTAAAGCAAAAAAATGGTGTAAAAACGGCCACATAACCGGTTGCGGCCGTTTCCAACTACCCTGTTTTGTATATAGAGCAGGTATTACATACAATAAATACTAAAACTATTTGCTTGCCACAGCCCTGTTAAGTGCGCAAATTATTGCATCAAAGGAGGCTGTGGTTGTATTTCTGTCCTTTCCCACCCCAAAAATGCTTTTTCCTCCACCGTTGGCAAGCTTGATATATGCAACCGCTTCGGCGTCGGCACCGCTTGTCAGGGCATGTTCAAAGTATGCTTCAAACCGGTACTTTGATGCACTGGTGTTTTTTAATGCATCAAAGAATGCCGAAATCGGCCCGTTTCCTGTTCCTGATATCTCGATTAATTCGTTGTTTTTTAATATTTTTGCATTTATGCTTACCGATTTGTCTCTGCTTTCAACCCGGTAATCCACAAGCTTGTACGGGCCAGTTACATTTAGATAGTTCTCCCTGAAAACTTCCATGATTTCCTCAGGTGTAAGCTCTCTTCCTGTTTCATCGGATTTCTGCTTGATCATTACCCCAAATTCAGGGTGCATTTCCTTCGGAAGTACATATCCGAATTCATGCTCCATGACAAACGCCACTCCGCCCTTGCCTGACTGGCTGTTAATGCGGATAATTGCTTCATACTCCCTTCCTATGTCGGTCGGATCAATTGGAAGGTAAGGAACATCCCAGTATTCCGGCTTTTGCTCTCTCAAATATTTAAAGCCTTTATTGATTGCATCCTGATGTGAGCCTGAAAAAGCAGTGAAAACCAATTGCCCCGCGTAAGGATGCCTTTCATGCACTTTGAGATCGGTACATTCTTCATAGGTTTTAATTATCGAGTTAATATCCGAAATATCAAGCCCGGGATCAATTCCCTGGGAAAACAGGTTAAGAGCAACGGTAATGATATCAAGATTTCCGGTTCTCTCTCCGTTTCCGAAAAGGGTGCCTTCCACCCGATCGGCGCCTGCAAGCATGGCCAGCTCTGTTGCTGCCACCCCGGTGCCCCGATCGTTGTGTGTATGCACACTTATTATTACGCTGTCCCTGCAGCTTATATTTCTGCAGAACCATTCTATCTGATCTGCATACACATTGGGAGTGGTCATCTCAACGGTTGCCGGAAGATTGATTATGGCTTTTTTCTCGGGTGTTGGCTGCCAAATTTCCAATACCCTTTCACATATTTCAAGGGCGAAATCCATTTCGGTGCCGGTAAAGCTTTCAGGTGAATACTCAAAACGTATATCGGTATCACATTCGCGGCTTAACTGTTTAACCAGTTTTGTCCCCTCAACGGCAATGCCTATAATTTCCGGCTTATCTTTCTGAAATACAATACGGCGCTGCTGCTCCGAAGTTGAGTTGTACAGATGTACTATTGCCTGTTTTGCACCTTCAAGCGATTCGAATGTTCTTCTGATTAAATGTTCCCTTGACTGGGTCAGCACCTGAATAACCATGTCATCATTCAAATAACCTTCCTCAATAATTTTGCGTACAAAACGAAAGTCGGTATTGGAAGCTGATGGAAAAGCCACTTCTATTTCTTTTAACCCTATTTTCTTCAGAAGGTTGAACATCCTAAGTTTTTTATCAACATTCATGGGGACAGGCAGTGCCTGGTTACCGTCTCTCAGGTCAACACTGCACCATATGGGGGCTTTCTCGATTGTTTTGTCCGGCCATGTCCTGTCGTTCAATACAAAGGGTGGATATTTTCTGTATTTCTTCCAGTTCATTTTTGTGACCTCCTTTAAATATACATGAATATAATCAAAAAACCTTCCACCTCTTTTGTTAAAGAGACGGAAGGCTGCTCCGCGGTACCACTCTTCTTTATTCCTTTCGGAATACACTCATCCGGAAACCGGTAGATCCACCCCTGTATATTAATATAATTATGACTGATTCTATAAAAAAACCTTCGCCAAAAGAGACGAAGGAATAACGAACCACTCTTTTTCATTCCAGATACGGGTGCTATCGTACCGATATCCTGCCCTTATAACGATGGGCTTTCGTCCTGTCCTACTTTAGTTTCAGACGGCAACTCCAGGGCCAGTTCAATACCATTCCCCTGCTGTTTCCCACCAGCCAACAGCTCTCTGAAAGGTTCCGGGTATCTACTATTCCCCTTCACAGTCTTTAAGATATTTGATGATATATTACTATGGAAATTGGTTTCAGTCAAGAGTATTTTTAAAATTTTGTTCGAAAACTTTTACCTCTCAATGGTAACGAAAAAAAACATAAAGATATAACAAGGTTACAGGGTTATATCGCCATGATATGACAATGATTCATGTAACATTGGTTTTAAGCTTAATAACAGGGTTGATGAATCCCACCCTTTCCCCTCTCCAGGTATGGATTGGAGGGTAATGGAACCTTCTAAGTTTTTCCAGTACTTCACTGGTCAATGTACCAAGCTGCCTTAACGTTTCCATTACTACGGGTGCAACAGCTCTCACACCGCCATCCTGGACCTTGACACTAATACCTAGTCTTTCTGAATGTATATGCACGCAAAATACGCCATCCGCACCCATTTTCCCGAAATGATCACCTGATGTTGCCCTGTTCAGTTCTGTGTCCAGCCTGCCATCCCCCGCAACCATGTCGGGGTGGTTTATTACTGCGTCATACAGCAGTTGCTGCTCATTTTTGTATTTTCCGTTTAAAAACCCGGTGTCAAAAATCCTGGCATATGCAAGGGCCATGTTCTTAAGCGGGACTCCAAAAACAGGAACACCGCATCCGTCCACTCCCACATGGATTTTATCCTTCGGGTAGCTGCAAAACTCTGAAATTGTTTCTAATATGTCCTGCTGTACCGGATGGTTGAAATCAGAATAATTCTCCGTAGAACATCCCATGGCCTTGCAGGCAGCAATAATTCCAAGATGCTTTCCCGAACAGTTATTGTGCCACTGTGTAGGTCTTTTCCCCGAATCATAAAGTTCAAGTTTTTCATTAAAACCATAAGGCTCCCTGATACCGCAGGTTATATCGCTTTCTTTAACGTTCAGCTTGCCTGCAATAGTCAAAAGGGTTTCCAAATGTTTACTTCCACCGCTGTGGGACGATGCCATTATGGCCAGTTCCTGTAAAGTAAGACCAAAATGCTCGTTTATTTTTTTTCTAAGATGGGACAATAAAATAAGTGGTTTCCCCGATGAACGGAAATAGCAAATTTGCCCCGGATCGCCCAGGTAATTTACAAGTTTTCCTTCGCTGTTTACCACTGCAATACTTCCAAGATGAATACTTTCTATCAAACCATTGCGGATGACTTCAGCAAGTTTTTCGGTCATTCTATCCCTCCCTTGTTATTCTTGCCTTGACCAATTATAATTAATACAGTAATTTCTCACATGAACGGGTTTTTCGCTGAGGTAAGATTTATGAAGGTTCTTGGAATTGTTTCCGAATATAATCCTCTGCATTCAGGACATGTTTACCATATCCGCGCTTCGGTTGAAAAAACCGGGGCAACTCATACTGTCTGTGTTATGAGCGGGAACTTTGTCCAACGGGGTGAGCCTGCTATTGTGGATAAATGGGCGCGTACAAGGATGGCGCTTAATGCCGGGATTGATCTTGTACTGGAACTGCCAGTTGTTTTTGCATGCTCATCAGCTGAACTGTTTGCGTATGGAGCCGTTCGTACTCTGCACAATATGGGTGTTGTTGACTTTTTAAGTTTTGGAAGCGAGCAGGGCGAGCTTGGCTCATTATGGAGGATAGCATCGGTATTGTACGATGAACCTTCTGAATACAGGAAACTTCTTAAGAAATATCTGGATGAGGGGTTTTCTTATCCCATATCCCGTGAAAAAGCCCTCCACTCCATCCTGCGCGGACTGCCCGGTAACATTATGTCACATTCCAACAACATTCTTGGAATAGAATACCTGAAAGCACTGAAAAGTCTGAAAAGCAACATTCAACCTGTTACAATAAAAAGAATGGGGGCATCCTATTTAAGTACCGATATCTTATCCTCTTTTTCAAGTGCAACTGCCATTCGGCAGTATATAAAAAACCAGAGACAGGTAACAGACCCTGCTTTATCAGGTAATCTTCCCTCCTTTACAGTCGATTTGCTGGACAGGGAGATCAAAAATCAAAGAGGCCCGGTTTTTGCCGATGCTTTTTCAGAAATCATACTGCACAAACTGCGTACTATCGGTCCGGATATGCTGAGGCAGGTGCCCGATGTTACCGAAGGGCTTGAAAACAGGCTTATTTCCTGCGCTTTGCAGACTGGTACGCTCAGCGAACTGATAAGCAAGGTTACAACAAGCAGATATCCTTCAACACGTGTAAAAAGAATTGCGTTCAACTTGCTGTGGGGTATTACAAAAGACGATCTCAGAGGTATTTTGGATGATGAATCCTGCGGTTATCTGCGTGTACTTGGATTCAACACCAAGGGCCGTGAACTTCTTGCAAGAGTCCGGAAAGAAGCCGGGCTTCCTTTAATTGCAAAAGTGTCAAACTACAGAAACCAGCTGTCCGGTTTGTCAAAAACCATGTTTGAATACGATTTAAAAGCAACCGACTCATATGTACTGGCCTTCCCCGATCATAACCAAAGGAAGGGTGAACAGGACTTTACAACGCCGATTATAAAAACTACGTGAATATATATTTTTCGGTATAAAAGCAGGATAATATAAACCAGGCGGGGATAGGTTTAACAGCCTCGCTCCCCGCCTTTAATATTTGAATTTAATATTTTACAGTTTTATTGGCGAAATCATCTCAGTGTTGCATTCAATTCTGTTTTAAGCCCGTTCAGTATTTTTTCCATTATCTTGTTGATTTCATCATCAGTAAGTGTTCTTTCAGGTGAACGGAATTTTAATGTATAGGCTACGCTCTTCATGCCTGCAGGTACTTGTTCTCCCTTATATACATCAAACAGTTTCAGTTCTTCAAGAATCTTGCCGCCCAACCGCCTGATTACCGTTTCAATGTCCTTTACAGGAATTTCGTCTTTGATTACCAGGGCAATATCCCTTTCAATAGCGGGATACTTCGGAAGCCCCTTGTATTCCTTTGCCATGTTTGAGTTTTCAACCAAAGGTTTAACATCAAGCACGGCAATATAAGTCCTGTCCGGGCATTCAAAATTTTCAGCAACTTCGGGGTGTATTTCACCTATATACCCTATTGTTTCCTGACCGATTGACACCTTTGCACATCTGCCCGGGTGGTACGCAGGATGATTTTTCTCAGGCGAAAAATCTGCATTCCTGATATTCATTTGAACGAACAACTGCTCAATAATTCCTTTCAGGTAATAAAAATCTGTATTGCCATAAAGTCCTATTGTCAGAACTTTTCTTTCCTCCGGTAAAGGTTGATCTTTAACAGGCCTGTACACATACGATATTTCAAAGAAACGGCCTTCTTCCACTTTCCGGTTGCAATTTGTCCTGATAATACCAAGCATTTCGGGGATGGTGGTTGTTCTCATTATACTGAAATCTTCACCCAGGGGGTTTGATATAACAATGGCATTTCTAAGCTCATGATCCTTGGGCAGTCTTAATTTGTCCCATACCTTCGGACTTGTGAATGAAAATGTATATGTTTCGTATAATCCAAAGGACAGCATTTGCTGTGTGATCAGATCTTCCATCTTCTGGCTGTACGTTTTCTTTCCTAAAGTTGAAGCCTTGCCCGTCAGTAAAGTGGGCTTTATGTTATTATAGTCGTAAAAACGGGCAACTTCCTCTGCCAAATCGGCCATAACGCGAACATCGGGGCGGAAGGTTGGAACGGTTAACACTCCTGTATTCCTGTCCACACCAAATTCAAGCTTTTCAAACAAATCCAGCATCCATTCCCTGCTGATATCAGTTCCAAGCAGGTCATTTATCTCATCAGCATTCAGTTCGATTTTAACTGTCCCGGATTTCACCGGATAGCAATCCACAATTCCCGGAACAACCTTTCCCGCTCCAAGTTCTTCAATCAGCTGTGCGCAACGGTTAAGGGCAGGAATAACATTTTCAACATCCAAGCCCTTTTCAAATCGGTTTGAAGCTTCACTGCGAATTCCAACTTTCCTGCTGGTAAGTCTTACAGAAGTTCCGCTGAAGTTGGCCGACTCCAGCAAAAGCATTTTTGTTTCCTGTGTTACTTCGGAATTTTCACCGCCCATAACTCCGGCTATTGCCACCGGCTTGTTTTTATCTGCTATTACAAGCATTGAAGAATCAAGCTGGCGTTTTTGTCCGTCAAGCGTTGTGATGATTTCATCATCTTTCGCAGTTCTTACAATAATCTCCCCGCCGTCAATGCATTTAAGGTCGAAAGCATGCATTGGCTGTCCCATTTCAAGCATTACATAGTTAGTGATGTCAACAATATTATTTATAGGTCTCATGCCTGCTGCTGCAAGGCGTCGTTGCATCCATTCGGGAGAGGGTTCAATTTTTACATCTGTTACCACTCTTGCGGCATAGCGGCTGCAAAGCTCGGGATTTTTAATCGTCACCGATGCAAAATCCGAGGCTTTTCCGTTGCCTTCTTCCTTTACGGTGATTTCAGGTTTTTTAAACGCGGTCGACAATGCTACCGATGCTTCCCTTGCCAATCCGATAATACTAAAGCAATCTGGCCTGTTCGATGTTATTTCAAAATCAAGAACGGGCTCAAGCCCCAATACTTCCTTGACATCCCTGCCGGGCTCGGGACTGTTGTGAAATACATATACACCGTTTTCGGGTGCATCGGGCAGATAATCATGAGTCAGGTTGAGTTCTTCTATTGAACACATCATTCCATTAGACTCAGCACCTCTGAGCTTAGATGCCTTTATCTCTCCGCCGGGCAGTTTTGCTCCGACAAGAGCAACAGGTATATAATCACCTTCTTTTACATTCGGAGCTCCTGTAACCACCTGGATTACTTCTTTTCCGATATCAACCCGGGCTATTTTCAGCTTGTCGGCGTTGGGATGCTTTTCCATCGAAATAATCCTGCCGACAACCACGTTCTTAATAGATTCACCTAAATCTTCAATTGCCTCCACCTTGCTTCCTGAAAGGGTTAACAGCTCAGCAAGCTTTTCGGCATCTACATTTATATTGACATAATCCTTCAACCAGGAAATCGGTGCCTTCATTATCTATCACTCCCATTCTTCATAATGATTGTTAAAACTGCTTAAGGAAACGCATGTCATTCTCATATAAAAGCCTCATATCGTCTATGTTAAAGCGTCCCATTGCCGTTCTTTCAACACCAAGTCCAAAAGCAAAACCACTGTAAACTTTAGGATCTATTCCGCAAACCTCAAGAACCTTTGGATGCACCATACCGGCTCCAAGAATCTCTATCCAGCCTTCGTTTTTGCAAATCCTGCAGCCTCTTCCCCCGCATCCCCAGCATGATACATCAACTTCGGCACTTGGTTCGGTAAACGGGAAATGATGTGGCCTTAAACGTATTCTTGTATTCTCTCCGAAGAGGCTTTTTGCAAATACCTGCAGGGTTCCAATCAAATCACCCATGGTAACGCCTTTATCCACTACAAGGCCTTCCACCTGGTGGAATATCGGAGAGTGAGTTGCATCAACCTGGTCGGAGCGATATACCCTGCCCGGACAGATTATTTTTATCGGTGGCTTTTTATTCTCCATGACACGTATCTGAACAGGCGACGTTTGTGTTCTTAATACGACATTTTCGTTGATATAAAAGGAGTCCTGGGTATCCCTTGCAGGATGATTCTTTGGTATGTTAAGCGCTTCAAAGTTATAATAATCCAGTTCAACCTCAGGTCCCTCGGCAATTTCGTATCCCATACCTATGAAAACTTCCTTGATTTCATCAAGAACCTGCGTCAGCGGGTGTTTTTTACCCCTTGCAAGCAAAGTACCCGGCATCGTTACATCAATGGTCTCTTTCTCAATTTTCTCTTTTCTTTCTATTTCAAGGAGACTGTTCTTAATCCTCAGTATATTATCCTCAATCTGTTTCCTGATGTCGTTAACCAACTGGCCTATAACAGGTCTCTCCTCTGCTGAAAGTGAACCCATTCCTTTTAAAATACCGGTAAGTTTTCCTTTCTTCCCTAAAAATAGAACCCGTATTTCCTCAAGGCTTTTCATGTCCTTAACATTTTCCAGTTTCTCCATCGCTTCACCGGCAATTGCCTCAAGTTGTTCTTTCATATTTTCTCTCCTTTCAAAATCTTAGTTTCGATACCTGATACAAACAGATGCATTCGTCAGAACAAAAAAAGCTTCGCCCTGAATAGGACGAAGCATCACTCCGCGGTACCACCTATGTTTACACGGGGTTTCCGTGTACACTCTGACCCGTTAACGGCGGGTAACCGTCTTTTCCTACTCCTCATATCTGCAGGCGGTACAATAACAGTACACCGTCCAAACAAGACTTACAAACATGCAATCAACAATGTTATGAGTTTCAAAAAAGCTACTCCGGAGGGAAATTCGCACTATTCCATTTAAAGGGATGCTTTCAGCCGGTGACATCCCATCTCTGATTAAAGCGGGAATATGCTACTTGGCTCCTTCATCGTATTTTTCAATTAACCTGAATGTTTAAATTTCATTTTAGCACAATCATATGTTCTGTTCAAGGGATAATTTTTTTGGATTGAGTGAACTTTATTAAGTTAATGGACAGAGTAAATGCAACCCCAAAGAACCGGCTTTATTAAGCCTTTCCAAAATATCGGCGGCATTTGGTCTGAACAAAGAATAATCATAAGATTTACAACCTGCCATTAAGAGAGACTACCGCAGGATTAACAGAAATCAAAACAGCAATTATGTACTTAAAGCATACATAATTGCTGTTCAGAACCGTCCACCTTTTAATAATATCAGAATCCGGCATAGCAATATGCCGGATCGCATTCTTTATTTATTATACCAATCACTGATTATTTAGCCGAAGCGCTTAATTTCTGAGATTGCTTTTCAATGAATTTCTCAGCATCATTAAAGCGGATTTTGTTAATTGCATCTCCGGCCTTTTCGTACTGCTGGTCTCTCAGCAAATCAAGAACATATACCAAATCACTGTTGATGTTCTTGATGATATTTGCGCCTTCTTTAATGGCTGCAACATCTGCACTCTTGATTGCCGTGATGATTTCAGACTTGACGGTATCAAGATCGTCTACATATGCCATAAATGTATCATATGATTCCGGTCCCATCAATTCCATCTGGGATCTTATGTATTCATCTTCATTGAGATAGTAGACCATATCTTTGATATACTTCGTATCAACACCGGCCAGGATATCAAGAATATATTGCTGCCCGTTTTCAATTTCATATGCATACTCAACAGCCTGATTTACATACTCTGTAATTTCATCGTCAGGTATTGATTCCAGCAACTCTGTAATTGAATTTGTAATATCGGCATACATGTCATAGTAACCCTGAATTTGATCCAGGTAGGAATCAATTGATCCTGCCGGTATAACCATTGTAAGGGTCTGATACAGATCCTTGTCGGCAACAATCATGTTAATGGCTTTTTCAATATCACCGCTCTGAAGAGCTGCACTCAGTTTATTGAATGAGCTTTCAGCCTTCTTGTAAATTGAATAATAAGAATTAATCTTTCCAACATAGTCGGATATTGTTGCTGCAGGTATTACCATTCCAAGAGCCTGATGCAGATCCTTGTCGGCAACAAGCTGTTTAACTGCGGTATCAAAATCACCGCTTTGCAGGGCTGCACCGAGGTTGTTCAATGAACCTTCAGCATTTTTATATATTGTGTAATAAAAATCTGCTGTGTCAACATACTCGGATAATGTTGCGGAAGGAATGAACCATGCAAGCATATCATGCAGTTTATCGTTGGCAATAATGCTTTCAACAATTTCATCAACAGAACCGTCGAGTTTTATGGTATTGATCGGCTCTGCCCATTCAACTATTGCCTGGCGGTATTTTTCAACGCCTTTTGCGTATTTATCAAGATCAGGAGCCAGTGCGAAGTAAATAGCACTATTTACAAGCTCTTCGTTGTTGAGAACATCATCAACGTATTTTTCAATATTTGCATCGGACAAAATGCCTTCAGCAAGAGCCCTGTCTATAAATGTTGCCACTGCCTCCGGGGCTGTACGCTTAAAGCTGTTTATTTCCACTTCGAGATCATCAACGTAGTCCTTGACCAAACCCTTGATTGCATCAACATCAAGCTGGATAAACGCATTCAGGTTACCCGTACTGTACTTGATTTCTTTAATTGTAAATACCTGAGGTACACCCAAATCAGCATACTTGATTTCATATTTCAACTGGTCGGTTGGTATGCGCTTGGTAACAAATTTAGGGGCTTTCTTTTTGCCTAAATTTATTTCGCCTGCTGAAATTGTTATACCTGTGTCGTTCGGCTCAATAAAGATCTTTGCACTGATGGGAAGACTGATTGCTCCATATTTTGCGTTCACATAGACACGTTGATCAGCTGTTTTAAATGCTACTTCCTGAATTGAAAATTGCTTTGGTAAACCTAAATCCAATTGCGCTAACTGGTCTTTAATTAGAGAGTTGATTAAATCCTGATTAATTTCAACTTCCACAGTTTTTGTGGACGCATCATAGTATAAGTGTTTTTTGGCTATTTCGGTCAACAGATTGTCAGTTTCCACATAGTTGAAAGCCAAATCATCGTAAACCGAATTGTTTAGTTTTATGATGGTCGACAGTGGCACTGCTATTATGATAATAACGACTGCCACAATTACATAGAACCACCATTTCTTAAATAACATAACTGGCACCCCCTAAAAATTTAAGCTTGTCCTCTAAGCCTTTGTATGGATTTTTATTATTTATAAATATATAAACATATATATTTATATGCCTATATATTTATATTCCCGTTGGATGTAAAATATAATACAATCAAACTGCAATTTATTCCCTGATTCTCTATATGTAAACTTCACCAAAAATATTACATAAATTTGCTAGCTGCTAGGTATAATATTACTATAAAATAGTACCCCTGTCAATTACAGCTTAGCAGTTATATACAAAAATTAATTTAAAAACACGAAGATTATGAATTTTATCACAAACAGGTCGTTTTTGTAATGTATGTATGAGCGGCAATATATTTCCAATACATTCATCATATACTACCCGTTAACCTGGCGAAAAAAGTCTGCTTCTTTTGGGAAATGTTTATTATAGTTATAATATCTATCGAAGTTTCTCAACTGATTGAATCTGAAAAAATCTTATGTTAGAATATTTCTAGTTTTAGTACATATTGTCGAAAGGATGGGTAAAGGCTATAAAGCAGCTAAGTGTTTATTCTGTTGTTTTTAGCCTTTTTAAGTTGTAATGAGGATTAAACGGGTATTTTTTTTACTGCTTTTTTTAACTGTTATTGCTTCTATTTTACTGGTTTTGACTTCCAAGGAACCGTCAAATACAAATGCAAACCATGAGGACATAACTCCGGCACCAGCAATCACACAAAATGCCGATCCTTCCGAGGAACCGGCATCTCCAATGCCAACCCCAGCACCGGTTATCGAAACCGTAACACCTGTATATGCCGGGCAAACCGTAAATCCAGAAGATGTGAATCCCGATATTCTGCCGGTATATAACGGGGATAATGCATTCAGTGAATACTCAAAGGAAAAAAGATTCGGTGATACTGTTTTAAAATACTGGCACTTTTCGGGATTTAACATTATTACTTCGGATGTTGAAAATCCCGGCATTTATTTTGGATCGGCTGACAGTTATACCGATGTTGAAGGTGTTACAACCTTCAGGGGAAACCATTACCGCAACAGCGCAGCCTACGGAACCAGGAAGGTGGCTGAAAAAAAGCTCGAACTTGTCTGGACCAAGGATATTGGCTCTGTCAGCGCCAACGGCTCCTACTGGCCGGGCGTCGGATGGACGGGACAGCCATTGATTATACACTGGGATGAGGATATCAGAAAACTGATGAATATAAATCCCGAGTACAAGGATACCGATCTTGTGGAAGTAATCTATCCTACTCTTGACGGGAATATTTACTTCCTGAATCTTGCGGACGGGAAGCCAACAAGAAATCCTATAAACATAGGCTATTCCACAAAGGGTACGGGCATGATTGACCCGCGCGGCTACCCTATCCTTTATACCGGACAGGGCCTGAACCAGAACGGAGACAATTACGCCCACCATAAATTCAGGATATTCAGCCTTATTGATCAAACCGAATTGTTTTCAATAACCGGAACCACCCCTGAAGCTTTCCGGCTTTGGGGAGCATTCGACCCTTCCCCTCTTCTGCACAAGGAAACGGATACCCTCATTCAGCCCGGTGAAAACGGTATTTTATACAGGATAAAAATGAATACCGATTTCAACAGGGAAACAGGCGAGCTTTCAATTGATCCCGAAGTTACAAAATACAGGTATGAGGGTGTCTTTGACGTAAACATAGGATATGAGAATTCACCAGTTTTTTATAAAAACTACCTGTACCTGGCCGATAACGGCGGACTTTTGCAGTGTATTGACATCAATACCCTCGAGCCTGTATGGATTGCAAACGTGGAAGATGATACCGATGCAACAATTGTGCTTGAAGAAACCAATGAAGGCGTCTTCCTGTACACCGGCAATGAAGTGGACATTCGTGCAATCGGCAAACCACAGCCTGTATTCACCGACTGCCAGCTTCGCAAGTTTAATGCGCTGACTGGCGAGCTCGTCTGGGAAAGATCGTACAGCTGCATATACCAGAACGGTGTAAACGGAGGTCTCCTGTCCACACCGGTAATCGGGAAAAATGATATATCCGATATTGTCATTTTCAACATATGCAAAACAACCGACTGGAAAAGCGGAAAAATGGTCGCGCTGAGCAAAAAAACAGGTGAAGAAGTATGGGTGAAAGATCTTGCCAATTACAGCTGGAGCTCCCCTGTTGATTTTTTGTCGGATGATGGAAAAACCTATATGATTTTTTGCGACTATGCGGGCCAAATGCATTTAATGGATCCCGTCAATGGTGAAATATTGGATACCATTTCGGTCGGTCTGAACGTTGAAGCATCACCGGCAATCTACAATGATATGGTTGTTGTCGGAACGTATGCGAAGAAAATTTACGGGATTAGAATAAAATAAAACCTTTGTTTCGAAAAACCGGGTTTTATGCCAATACCCGGTTTTTTATATGAATTTTATTCTTAACAAAACGGCATATATTCGTTATAATACCTTTTTAGAGCAGGATATTACCCTAACTGAAAGGAAGAATGAAATGAAACTTGGAATTGTTGGACTTCCCAATGTAGGAAAAAGCACTTTGTTCAACGCGATTACGAAAGCTGGTGCAGAAAGCGCCAACTATCCGTTTTGTACAATAGATCCGAACGTAGGAATCGTGAGTGTGCCTGATGAACGGCTTGATAAACTGGCTGAAATGTACAAGCCAAAAAAAGTGACCCCCACCGCAATTGAGTTTGTGGATATAGCCGGACTGGTTAAAGGGGCAAGCAAAGGCGAAGGACTGGGAAACAAGTTTTTGTCCCACATCCGTGAGGTTGATGCAATTGTTCATGTTGTAAGATGTTTTGATGATCCGAATATAGTGCATGTCGACGGTTCCGTCGGACCTGCCCGCGATATTGAAACAATCAACCTGGAATTGATTTTTGCCGATATGGAAATGCTGGAAAAACGGATTGACAGGGTTAAAAAGCAATCAAAGTCAGGTGAAAAGAAATACCAGGAGGAGCTTGCTTTACTTGAAAGCATTCAAAAGCACCTCGAGTCCAGCCAGCCTGTCCGTACAATGAATATTGACCCCGAATGGGAAAGGTATGTTGAGCAATTATTCCTGTTGACATCAAAACCGCTGCTATACTGTGCAAACATATCTGAAGAAGATCTTAAGAATCCTTATGAAAATCCCTATGTGAAAGAGCTTATGGGATGTGCCGAAAAGGAAAATGCCGAGGTCCTGGTTATTTGTGCACGTATTGAAGAAGAAATTGCACAGCTTGACGACGACGAGAAGAAAATGTTTCTTGCCGAGCTTGGTATAGGCGAGTCGGGGCTTGACCGTTTAATAAAGGCAAGCTACAAACTCCTGGGGCTGATAAGCTTTTTAACTGCCGGTGAAACCGAGGTAAGGGCATGGACAATCAAAAAAGGAACAAAAGCTCCGCAGGCAGCCGGAAAAATTCACAGTGATTTCGAGCGCGGATTCATTCGTGCCGAGATCGTGGCTTATGACGATCTGATTAAGGCGGGCTCCTACACCGCCGCAAAAGAACAGGGGCTGGTCCGTTCGGAAGGAAAGGATTATGTAATGAAGGACGGGGATGTAACACTGTTCAGGTTTAATGTATAGAATAACGGCGAAAACCCGATCGTATTCGGATCGGGTTTTTTCTTCTCTAAAAATGTTTATATGTTGATTCCCGCACATGTTCCTGTAAATTGATTACGGTTTTAATTTCACCTTAGGTGTTTAAATCAGTTGTTATATTTCCTTTTTATTTTTTTCGAAGTTGTTTTTTCAAACTCGGTCTCCCTGATTGTAATATGACGGACGTATTTATATAACACCAGGCTTTTGTTTACTTTATAAACCTCTTCCTCTATAAGCTTGTATAACTGGTCATGTGTTGGATTTTCTGTTCCGAGTTCTTCCCTTATCTTGTCCATATCAGGGTAGATTTCTGCGGCAACTTCAATATCGCCTTCTCCTTCACCTTCTCTCCCGTAGATGACACATTCTGCTATAAACGGGCTTTGAGTCAGCAAAGCTTCAATCTCTTCAGGATAAATGTTCTTGCCGTTCTTTGTAACTATGACATTCTTTTTCCGCCCGGTAATGTAGACGAAATTATCCTCGTCAATGTAACCCAGGTCGCCTGTATGGAACCACCCGTCCACTATTACTTCCCTTGTAACCTCTTCATTTTCATAATAACCCAGCATGATGTTCGGACCTTTTGCAATTATTTCACCAATACCGTCTTCATTCGGATTATGAATTTTAATCTGTACATGTGGCAGCGGAAGTCCTGCAGCATTATTTCTATAATCAACATCACGGTTCAGTGCAATAATCGGGGAGCACTCGGTTAACCCGTATCCCTGCACGCAATGAATTCCAAAATCCTGAAACCCCTGTACCACTTTCGGATCAATTGCCGCACCGCCGCTGATTAAAAGCCTTATTTTTCCACCGAAATTGTCATGTATGGGTTTAAACAGTTTCTTTCTAACATCAATACCTATTGATTTCAAAGCCCTGCTGATTTTCAAACCCAGCTTCAGCTTTTTCAGCATTTTCGGATCCTTTGAAGCCTGATCCCAGATACGCTTGTACATTGCTTCCAGGATAAGCGGTACACCAAGCAAAACAGTGGTTCCTGATTCCTTAAGGTTTTTCACAATATGTCTCAGGCCTTCACAGAACGCAATGGTACAGCCCCTGTATATCTGGCACAAAAAACCGCATGTACATGCATAGGTATGATGAAGAGGCAGAAGCAACAGGAAAACATCATTTTCTCCTATATACAGCATGGAGCACATATCCATAAGATTCGAGCAAACATTCTTATGCGAAAGCATAACAGCTTTCGACTTGTCTGTAGTACCCGATGTGAACAAAAGAATGTTCATGGCTTCCTTATCAATTTCAGCATCAAGAAAACTCCTTTCCCCGTTCTTTACCAGTTCAAAGCCTTTTTCCATCAAAACCCTGTAAGACAGGATTTTTTCCGTTGATTGCTCATTGTCGAATGATATAAGGTATTTCAGGTTGGGCAATTCATGGGAAATAGATTCAACCTCATTGCTCTTGCTGCCTGAATAAAAAACCGCATCGGCCTTTGAGCGGAGAAGAAGGCTCTTGATTTCGCCAACAGGCAATTCCTTATCCAAGGGCACCACCACCCCGGTTCCGTTCACTGTTGCGAGGTATGCCACAGTCCACTCGTAACGGTTTTCGCTGATAATTGCCACTCTTTTTCCCGACAGCCCGAGGTTCAACAAAGCAGTGCCCAATGCATTGACTTCATCATAATACTGCTTATATGTTATTGGTTTGTACAGCCCGCCCTCTTCTGTTTTAACCAGAAAAGCCGCTTCATTTGCAAACATTCGGGCACTGCTCTCAAGCATATCCTTCAACGTGCTGATTTGCCTGACTTCATATAACGGTATGTTTTTCATATGTTATCCTCTCCGTTTCACTTTGTCATCCAAATAATAACTCATTGACCCGGGTAATATGTCTATTATAACAAATGATATTAATATATTTCCACAAAAATCCTATTTTCAGGCAATGAATGGTCTTACGGTGACTTTTTACTGTACATATTCCGCCAGTTTTTCAGGATCCAGAATCTTCACTGTTGACAAGTGGAAATCAATTAATCCTTCATCGCGCATTCTGCCCATTTCCCGGGACATTGAAGGCCGTGAAATATTCAAAAAATCAGCCATTTCATTACGCTTCATCGGAAGATGTATCAGGTAACTGCCCTGTTCCTTGTACTGCTCCCAGAAATATGTACAGAGCTTTTCCCTCATTCCCCGGATAGACATGTATTCAACCTTCCTGTTTAACTGCATTGCCTTTTCGGATAATATTTTCAGCATGTTTAAAGTAATCTGGCGGTGGAATGAACAGGCATTTGCACATCTACCCACTATTTTATCGGGAGAAATGAAAAGAACCGTGGAATTAGCCAATGCCGAAATACTTGCAGGCCACACTCTCCTGTTCGAAAAAACAGCCATTTCACCAAACAAATCACCGGGTTTAAGTATGTTCATTATTATCCTGTTGCCGTTTACGCTTTCCTTCAGCACCGACAAACTTCCGTTTACCAATAATCCCAGGCCTTTCATCGGCTCACCTGCCTGTGCGATAAATTCACCCCTGCTGAAGGATTCTTCCTTTGGATTCAGGCATGCAATCATCGTACCTGCATCATTTCTGTCAATACCGGAAAACAGCAGAGAATTTACTAATATTTCTTCCCAATTGTCCTTTATAATAAACACCTCTTTTTTTGTAGCCATGGCTACCGATTTGTCCCTTTAAATATATTACAATGAAACGCGTAAATCAAGACCGTATTAAGTTTTATACAAACCAAGGAGGATAAATCTATGTCAATGTTTTGTTTTCAATGCGAACAAACTGCGGGAGGAAAGGGATGCGTAAAAACAGGCGTATGCGGTAAGAAGCCTGAAGTTTCAAATGCCCAGGATGAACTGACATCTGCATTGATAGGCCTTGCACGCGCATCAGGCGGAAAAAGCCCCAACAACAATGCTGATATTCTTATGATTAAATCACTTTTTGCAACTGTTACAAATGTAAATTTTGACGAGGATCGAATCAGGGAACTTATTAAACAGGTTGAAGAGGAGAAAAATGCGCTGGGCGGCGCAGAAAACTTCAATATGTGGGATCTGTGGAACGGCAACGTTGACACTGTATCCCTTCGTTCAACATTGCTGCTTGGAATACGCGGCATGGCGGCATATGCATACCACGCTTATGTTCTGGGCAAAAAAGATGATGAAGTCACAAACTGGTTCTTCAAAGGTATGAAGGCAATAGGAGAAGACCATACCGTTGAGGAATGGCTGGAACTGGTTATCGAATTCGGGCATGTAAACTTAAAGTGCATGGCTCTGCTTGACGAAGCCAATACCTCTGCCTACGGCCATCCTGTGCCGACTAAGGTTACAACGAATGTTGAAAAAGGTCCGTTTATTGTTGTATCCGGTCACGATTTGCTTGACTTAAAACATCTTCTGGAACAAACCGAAGGCAAGGGTGTTAATATCTACACCCATGGAGAAATGCTTCCGGCCCATGCATATCCCGAACTTAAGAAATATCCGCATTTAAAGGGAAATTTCGGTACGGCATGGCAAAACCAGCAGAAAGAATTTGACGGAATACCCGGAGCATTTTTGTTTACAACAAACTGCCTGATGCCCCCGAAAGCATCCTATGCCGACAGGGTGTTTACAACCGCAGTGGTAGGGTACCCGGGGCTCAGGCATATACCTGACGGGGAAAACGGAGTCAAGGACTTTTCACCCGTAATCGAAAAAGCCCTTGAACTGGGTGGATATAGCGAAGATATGCACTTTACAGGTATCAATGGCGGTTCTGAGCTTACAACAGGATTCGCGCGAAATACGGTATTAAGTGTGGCAGACAAGGTGATAGAAGCTGTTAAATCAGGTGCTATCAGGCATTTCTTCCTGGTTGGGGGATGTGACGGTGCAAAACCCGGCAGAAACTACTATACCGAATTTGTTAAGAATGCGCCGAGGGATACGGTTATCCTTACATTGGCCTGCGGGAAATACCGGTTTAACGATCTCGACCTTGGCACAATCGGCGGACTTCCGAGAATTATGGATATGGGGCAGTGTAATGATGCTTATTCTGCAATACAGGTTGCGCTTGCGCTGGCGAAAGCCTTTGACTGCTCCGTAAATGAACTTCCGCTGACACTGGTACTGTCATGGTACGAACAGAAGGCGGTATGTATTCTTTTAACATTGCTTGCCCTTGGTATCAAAAACATATACCTTGGTCCTACGCTGCCTGCATTCCTGTCTTCAAACGTCCTCGGCTATCTTGCAGAGAATTTCGGCATCAGGCCAATCTCGACTCCCGAACAGGATCTCAAGGCAATACTGGGTTAATAATCAAAAGGTTACTGCTCTGAGGTTCGCGAAACAAAACACCCGAAGCAGGACCCGCAGAATGATATGAAACAAAAACTTCTGTACAGTTATATAAAAAGAGCCGACTCGAAGTAAAATCCGAGACGGCTTTTTTGCCTTATAGCTTTAATGACAGGCCGGAAAACCTGCCATTTGAATTTCATTTTATTCAACCAAGCGCTTTTCGCCCTGGATTTCCTGTATCGGTTTTATATTCTGCGTAACCTCCACGGTGCCGAGATATTTCCCGTCTTTGCTTCTTACGGCAAAATAACGGATATATACATATTTTGAACCCATTTTGATCCAGAATTCCTCCTTGTCCTTCTTACCCGACCTGAAATCGTTCACAATGCTTTCAACAACATGAACACTGGCAGGCGGATGACAGTTTTGCACACTGCGCCCGATAACGGCTTTAGTCCTCGCAAAAATCCTGTCCTCAGACTGTGAGAAATATTTTACTGTATCATTCCTGTCAACAAACGTTATGTCAAAGGGTAAAGTGTTAAGCATCTGCTGCAGTTCTTCAATTTCCATGATACCCGTATCAAAACGGATATATCCGTCGGCTTCGGCTTCGCCTTTTTCCTGTTCTTCCTGTTCCAGATCCACTCTTTCGGGCTTCCAATGCTCCACCTTTTCTTCGAGAAAGCAAAAGCCTATTTCTTTACTTTCTCTGTGTATTATAAGCCATTCATCCTCGGTAAAAACTTCTGAAACCATCGGGAAAAGAATATTCTCCTCTTTAAAAATCATGTCATTTATCCTGGTTATGACATTTTCAAGTTTGCTTATAATGTTTATCAGGTCATTCTTATTTTTCAGATTGTCTGCAACTTCCTTTATTACCTCCCTGATTTCATCATCCACTCCCCACATAACCTTCGGAGGTGTTGTAATACCGTATCTTTCCATGTACGGGAACAGCAAGTTTTCCTTACGGCTGTAGTGTTTATCAATTTCAAGAAGCCTTGTGACTTCCTTCAGTAGCTTTTCTGTATTTTCATCCGAACTGTCCTTCCTGAATTTCTCCATTGCAGGCCTGAGCGATTCTTCAATAAAAGTCTCTATACCACGGTTTTCCTGTTTAAAAACGTCTATAGGATGTCCCTCTTCTTCGACAGGCTTTCTGAAATCGTGGATCTCTTCAACTGAAGAGCCAAAAACTGCGGCGTGCACATCACAAAGCCTCTGGATTTCCTCCACGGGCATTCCTTCTGCAACGAGCGAGTTTTCCAGTTCAACTATTTCCTCGGTTGTAATACCGTTAAGCATTTTTTGAAAATCATTTTTTACAGCCTCCACCGATTCTCCGTCATGAAGCCTCCTTATCAGTTTTTTTAATGTTTCACGCCTGTATTCACGGTTATTAATTATTTCACTCATATAATCACCTTCTTTCTTCAGTATTAATTTATTTTTACCCATTCTTTTACTGTTATAAGCTTCTTTATTTTACCCGTTTCTATGGAAAACTACATGAATAAAAAGATAAATTCCGGTAAATTAACGATAAAACTATATATTTGCAATTTCAGGTACCATAAGAACAATGCTGATAACCGCCCCTTTCGAACAGCCCCGGCGATAACAGGCAAAACACGCCAATCAACAATGTAAATAGACATGAAAATGTTTGCATTGTAGAGATTTGGCGTTTTATGTAGAGCAATTTTTCAATTTCATACTTGTATTTTTTTATTTTCCATGTTATAGTTTATTTGCTAGGTCATTTTATAGCAAATTGGATTAAATATGTTCCCTGTACCGAACCTCTTTAAATTATTTTGGAGCGTAGTGTCAAGAAATATTTAATCCAAAATAATTAAGGAGGTATGTAAAATGGCTGATAAAACTATCGTATGTAAAGATTGTGGAACGGAATTTGTTTTTACCGAAGGTGAACAGGCATTCTACAAGGAAAAAGGTTTCGAAAACGAACCACAAAGATGTCCCGAGTGCAGAAGGGCAAGAAAAGCTCAGAGAAATAACAGAAACAGCCACGGAAATAACGGGAATAGATGGTAACAATCAGGAGAGCAAAAAATGCTCTCCTTTTTGATTTTCTTCATTTATATCATATCAATGGTTTTTGACTGTTCTACCAGGCCGATTGAAGAATTCGTAGCATCTCCCTGAAGGCATCGTTTCATGGTGCAGCCTGGAGCCTGTGACTCCGGGCGAGGATAAGCAGGCCGACTCAACCAGCAATTCAAACCGCGGGTGATTCGGGTGATTTTGCTGCAAAATAAGTTGACAACTATAAAACTCCGAAACGATTGAAATCATAAAAATATTACTGTACAATAAAAAAGGAACGTATGTTCTGAATGCAAAAGAGGCTTTTGGAGGTACAATGGAACCTGTTAAAATAAATGTTTCGGTGCGCGATTTGGTTTCATATTCCGTTCCGGTCGAAGAATCACGCACTTTTTCCCTGGTTTCTGCAAAAGAAGGCATTGAAGGCCACATGTTCATACACGGGATGTTAAAGCAGCAATTTGAAACTCTTGGAGAGTATCGCCAGGAAGTCACGGTATCCACCACTTTTTCCCATGATGTTTTCCTGTTGCAGATTTCAGGCAGGCTTGACGGTCTGATTGAAATGAACGGCACCTTCACGCTTTGCGAAATCAAAACCACAGACAAGCCGCTGGACACCCTGGATGAGTCGGACAACCCTGCATACTGGGCCCAGGGATTTTGTTATGCGTATATTATTTCAAAAGAAAAAGAGCTGGACAAAATGAATATAATGCTGCTGTATTGTCACCGGAAAAGCAGGCAGACACGCTCGTTCGAGCAGACCCTCTCCTTTACCGAACTGGAGAATTTCTTTCATTCGCTGGTTTTTCCATATATCAACGGCCTGAAAAAGCGTTATGACTGGCAGTATTTGAGAAATGAATCAATTAAGGAACTTCCCTTTCCTTTCTCTGAATTCAGGAAAGGGCAAAGAGTAATGAGCGGAGCAGTGTACCGGGCTATAAGGGACGGTAAAAAGCAGTTTATCCAGGCTCCTACGGGTATAGGCAAAACCATCGGCGCATTGTTTCCTGCCATTAAAGCTGTTGGAGAAGGCCTGGCAGACAAGATCTTTTACCTGACAGCCAGGAACACAACACAGGCAGAAGCCGAAAAAGCTTATAAAATGATGGCTGAAAGAGGACTGCGCCTTAAAACACTACAGATTACCGCAAAAGAAAAGGTCTGCTTTTCACCCGATGCCAGGTGCCTTGAGGAAGAATGCCCATACCTTGTTGATTACCAGCAGAAATCAAGGAAAGTAATATCCCATGTTTTCAATGAAACCGACTTGTTTAACAGGGAATTTATAGAACTTACCGCGAAGCAGAACGGCCTGTGCCCTTTCGAACTTTCCCTTGACTTGAGCACCCAGGCTGATCTTATTATATGCGACTACAACTATGCATTTGATCCCCGGGTGTATTTAAAGCGTTTTTTCCAGGAAAAGACCGGTGATAAAATATGCCTTCTTATAGATGAAGCACACAATCTTCCCGACAGGGCAAGAGAAATGTTTTCTGCCGAGCTGAAACGCTCGATGGTAAGAGATGTTTATCATAAAATAAAAGAACCCCTTCCCCACCTTGCAAAGCTTCTTAAAAATATACGCAAGGAGCTCCTTGCTTATGCAAGCAAAGTGCCCGCGGCATTTTCAGATATGCCGCTTCCGTGGATATCCAATGATTCCGAACCACCCGAAGATATAATAAGGCCTGTAGAGAACTTCCTGTACCAGGCCGAAGGTGTACTGAATGACGAAACACCATATCCTTTCAAGGATGAACTGGCAACATTGTTTTTTGAACTGGCCCATTTCTCCAGGATTTATGATTTATATGGCGAAAACTATGCAACAATTTACTGCCGTGAACCGGGTGATTTCAGCCTTAAGCTTTTCTGCATTGATCCCGCACCGATGCTTGCTAAACGCATGGAAAACGTCAAAAGCACGGTTTTTTTCTCTGCAACGCTGTCACCGCCTTCTTATTTTAAGGAAGTACTGGGCGGAAGCGGGGATGACGGTTTTCTTGCCCTTCCCTCCCCTTTTCCGCGTGAAAACCTGTACCTATATGTTGACAATACCGTATCGACAAGGTTCAGACACCGGGAAAGCGCACTTTCCAGGGTGATTCAGCGCATTCACGAATGTGTAGGTGTGAAGACCGGTAACTATATGGTATTCTTTCCTTCTTTCGCATATATGCAGAAGGCTGCGTATGAATACACGAAAGAATATCCCGATGAAAAGCTGTTGATCCAGGAACAGAACATGGATGAGAACCGACGCTCGGAGTTTCTCTCGCATTTTTCGGAGTACGGCAAAAAAACACTGGTAGCCTTTGCTGTCATGGGAGGTATTTTTTCCGAGGGAATCGACCTGAAAGGAGAATGCCTGTCGGGAGTGATTATTGTCGGGGTCGGCCTTCCTCAAATCTGCGAAGAAAGGGATATAATAAAAAGGTATTACCAGAAAAAGAACGGCAAGGGATTTGACTTTGCATATACTTTTCCCGGGCTGAACAAGGTCCAGCAGGCCGCAGGGCGTGTAATCCGTTCGGAACATGACAGGGGGTTTGTTGTGCTGATTGATGACAGGTTTACAACACCGAGTTACAGAAGTATTATACCCCGGGAATGGTTTCCGCTGAAAACTCCGGCGGATAACAGCGATTTGGCCGCAGACCTGAAAATCTTCTGGGAAAATGAAGATACCAAATATATTTGAATTTATAAAGTAACCTGTTGGCAGGTATGTGATAAAAGAGCAATTTCCAATAAAAACCGATATCCGGCAGCCAATTTCATATCAAGCCATATGGACAGATAATGTATTGCTGCATAATTATGAATGAGATGTTTTTCCTGATGAAACAGTATCCGGTTGTTTCATTGAACTTATTTTCAAGACACTTTGACTTCCTGGGTTTTTTCCATATTTTGCTCAGCATTCTCTTTTTCAGGTTCAGCCTTATCCATTTTAATTGCTCCTGATCGTATCAGGGCAATCTTTGCGCATGCGGGACCAATTAACTCATACAAGACCGAAGATGATAAAATAATAGTCAAAAGCATATCGTCCATATCAGCGGATAGAATTCTTCTTCCCAAAAAAGCAAGTCCAATGGCCACCCCTGCCTGGGGAATCAAAGCTAATCCCAAATAATTTCTTACTTCTTTTGTGGTTTTTGCTATAATGCATCCCAGATATGCACCACAATATTTTCCTGCAATCCTTATTATAAAATAGGATATTCCTACTATTCCCAGGGTACTGAACGACCTGATATCCAAGTTCATTCCTGATACGACGAAAAATATTGACAAAATAGGTGGAGTGAACCTTTCAACTTGCCTATACAGTTCCTTGTCCTTAGTCATGTTGATATAGGTGGTGCCAAACAGCATGCAGGGAAGTAAGGGTGAAATATCCACTGCAGCGCATAGACCTGCAATTCCAAGAAGAAGTGATATTGTCAATATCAGTCGATTATCCTCGCTCCTTTTCGGGGTCATTAACTTGCTTAAGATTACTCCGCTTACAAGCCCGATTGCTAAAGCACAAATATTATAAACCAATGGCATGATGATTTCAGAAGCAGAAATATGCGCTCCGACATTAGCGTTGACAAAAGCCGAAGCTATGCTGAAAGCAAGGAGACATACAGCGTCATCAAACGCGACTACCTGCAATAAAGTATTCACAAAATTACCACGTGCATGATATTGCCGGATTGTGACCATTGTGCTTGCCGGTGCGGTAGCCGTTGCGATTGCTCCCAAAAGCAGACAAAAGCTCCAACTTAAATGGAATATATAATGTATAGAAAAAGTTACAAATATTCCAGCTAATAAGGACTCAAGTAAAGTAATCAAAATGATACCAAGTCCGGTTTCCTGGAAATTCTCTTTCTTGAAGAATCGTCCCACGCCAAACGCAATGAATGCTAAAGCGATGTCACTGATAAACCCCATGTTGTCAACCATTTCATGTGGAATCAGATTCAATACATACGGCCCTATCAGGATGCCGGAAACAATATAGCCGGTTACATTGGGCAGCTTTGCCAGCTTGGTAATACGGGTAAGTAAAAATCCAGCAAGCAAAATTACTGATAAAGATAAAAGAACAATAGTTGTGTCATTTAAATGACCTAAGATGTTACCCATTGATTAACGCTCCTTTACAACATGATATTTTCAAATACAGCCAAAAACAAGCATGTTAAGGTTCAATATGACGATGAGATCAAACAACTAAAAAGATAAATGAGTTTCAGTACACTTTGACCGTCACGAAAGTAAAGCATATCAAACTTCCCCAACATAATCAGGACAAGGATTGCATTGATTGGCATTTTTATTGAAAGCAGATATGCACTATGAATTACCAAATCTGCAGTAAAGCAAACTGGTAAACAGAGAAACATAAGTGCAATATTGGCTAAGAGAACTCCTACCCATCCTAACTGCTTCTTACCGAATTTAACAATTATCTTGTAGTGTGAATCGTGATCGGACAAATTTTGTGCCGGCAACTGAAAGTAATGATTAAAATAATCTGAAGAATCAGGCAGAGGTTTAATAATATTATAAATGAGAACATGCCGTACGAATGTAAGGTTTTGTTTCATTACAATTGCCTCCATTCCTGATTTATGCTATCATTATACTCATAAATTTCATAATGTAAATTTATAATATTTTAGTACATGATAATGTATTGTTATATTTGGAGATGAATAAGATGATTGACATCAGACTTTATACCTTGTTAGAGGTGGTTAAGCTTAAAAGTTATACACGTGCGGCAGAAAATCTTTCTTTGACACAGCCGGCTGTAACTCAGCATATTAAACAATTGGAGAAGGAACTCGGTATTAAGATTTTCTACCGTGTTGGAAAAGAAATTAAGCCTACAAATGAGGGAAACATTGTTATCCAGTACGCTCGCAGGAACATTGCCCTATATGAGAGAATGAAGCGGAATATCCTGGATGAACAGCGACACGTAAGGCGGTTTACGGTAGGAATTACCCACACTGCTGAAAGCAATGCCGTAGCGGAAGTGCTCGGAAGGTACAGTTCCAAGAATCCGGGCACAACCATAACAATTATTACTGATTCAATAAAAAATCTTTATAATATGCTTCAAAACTATGAGATAGATTTGGCTGTCGTTGAAGGAAAAATACAAGCTCCAGGTATCAATTCACTTCTGCTTGACACAGATTCCATAATGTTGGTAGTGTCAAATAATAACCCTTTGGCCAAAAAAAGCATGGTGACCATAAACGAGTTAAAAAAGCAGCCATTAATTCTTCGCAGGCCATCGTCAGGGACAAGAAACCTGTTTACCGCTCACCTGGAAAGTAACAACATGTTGCTTGATGATTTCAATGTTATTCTGGAAGTTGACAATATTGCTACCATTAAGGACCTGATTCGGCGTGACATAGGGGTTTCGGTCCTTGCACGAAGCGCATGTCTTGATGAACTCAAGAAGGGGAAGCTCACTGTATTGCCTATTGAGAATCTCAGCATGATTCGTGAAATCAATATCTTATATCACGATGATTTCAAGCATATGGACATTTTAGACAGTATCATGATGGAATACAAGAAAGTTGTTAAATTTTACGCATCATAGGTAAAAATTTAATGAATATATAAATATTTCTTATAACGGCTAGGAAGTATACTGACATACATGATTTTATCTTAAGATTATCATTCATTCACCTGACAAGGCAGGTAACAACATAAAGCGGTATTTTCAATGGTGCAGTTATACTGGACATACCTGATTTAAGCGAAGAAATGTTAAAAAAAAACCGACGGTGCAGCCTCATGGTTACACCGTCTACACTAAACTTGCTTATGACAAACCTTCCTTACGGCGCATTTCTTGAAATTTGGCAAGTTCCTTTATCATACAAGTGAAATGACGCTGTCTCTCTCAACAAGCGTTACACTGAGGCTCGTTTTGCAAAAAATTCTTTTATCCCTTTCCATCATGTAAACAAGGTTTTCAACTGCAAGCTGGCCAAGGGCATTCTTGTCAACATTTATCGTGGTAAGGTTCGGATCTGTGACGGTGCAGAACGGCATGTCGTCAAAACCTACGACAGAGACCTCTTCAGGGATTTTAACATTGTTTTCTTTTAACGCTTTCATGGCTCCAAATGCAATTATATCATTATCGGCAACAAAAGCTGTGGGTAAGCTGGTCTTTTTTGACAAAGCCTTTTTCATATCCTCATAGGCACCGTCTATTGTCGGCAGCAAGGGTATTGTATGCCTTGCGTTCGGGGTTAAATTCGCCTCAGTCATCGCTTTTGCATACCCTTCATACCTTTCCTTGAAATTCTGAATGGGTATTGAGCTTTTTAAATAACCGATATCCCTGTGGCCCCTGTCCAGAAGATATTTCGTCGCCTTGTAAAGGCCGCAGATATTGTCAATTACGACATAGTTCGCATTGATGTTCATGAAATAACTGTCGAGGAGAAGTATTGGCACATCCATTTTCGTAAACTTTTTAAAATCCTCTTCTTCCATCTCGGTACCCAAAAGAAGCATCCCGTTAATTGCATTCTCTTTTATTTCTTTTTCGAGCGCATCAACATCCGAATAGTCGGACAGGTATTTTATAATCAGCTGGTATGAATAATGCCTTGCCTTGGACTCGATTCCTTCTATCAGCGCATGAAAAAACGGGGTATCGCTTACCACTTTTGAATGCTTTCTGTATATAGCCAGCTGAAGCCTTCCCTTATTTTTATAATTGACTTTTTTCAGCTGTGAAATGGAATACCCCAGTTCTTCTGCTATTTTTAACACCTTTTCCCTTGTTGCATCACTGATACCCGGTTTATTGTTCAAAACCATTGAAACCGTAGCTGTTGAAACATTAGCTCTATGTGCAATTTCATTTATTGTTATGCTCAAAAAAATTTACACCCTTTCGTAAATTTTGTATTTTATTCTATCATACCGGCTGTTAATTTTCAATAAACGCTGTTTTATAGACATAATACACCCTTAATGAACAAAAAAACAGCTATATTAACATAATAATACCAATTAATAATACCAATAATATCATAATTAGTATATTTGTGCAAACCAATAAAATTTTCCAAAATAATATTACAGGTAATCAAATACGCATAAATCACCTGCAAGCTCTGAAACCATATTCACCGCAAGCATGTTCCAGTTAAGGAAACCGGGATTCATAATGGCATTTCCTGTTTCAGGATTATAATATTCATGCAATGAACCCGTTCTCTTATAATCCTCACCCAGAAGAATCAGGGTTTTGTCGCAAAGCTCAGTTGCTTCCTTTACATAGCCGTAGTTCAGCAATCCCCTGAAAACGACATAATTCACTACAAGCCATATGGGACCAAGCCAGTTGGACGGGTTAATAGTGGCATCAAGATTATACATTTTTTCGTCTTTCGCAAGTGAACGTATACCAAAATCAGAACAAAATGTATTCCTGTTTTCCATATGTATCCGCACAAGTTCCTCCGCCTGCTTTTTGTCGGCAATCTGTGAATACATCGGAATAAAGCCTGTCCAGGCCTGAATCTTGATAGGAAGTGTTTTCCAGAAAACACCCAGTCCTTTATGGAACCAGTCATAACTGCGGGTTTTTATGTCCACATCGACAGAATAGAAAAACTTGTCCTTGGGATCATAGCATTCGTTCTGAATTGCCCGGGTTAATTTACCGGCTTTGTCCAGGTAATAATCAGCCTTGTCTTTTCTGCCCAGGTTTTCAAGAATCCTGGCCATTGACTGCATTTCCTTTACCATGAACGAATTAAGGAATATGCTTGCTGTAGAAAAACGCGGACGCCCGAAAACAGCAGGATCGTTATCCATACCGATCATGACATCGTCAGCCCATACGTACAAACCGCAGTTATCATTATAATAATACCTGTCATAGCATTCGAAATACTTTTCAAGGTTGCCGGTATATTTCTCAAGCCAGGAAAACGAGCCGAGCAGGCCGCTTACAAGGCATGCCTGCTGGCACAGAAACGGTTTATGCATGTTCAGGATTGCACCTTCCTTATGCTTTCTTATAAGGTAGGGTTCTTCATTTTCACCCTGATTATATTTGCTGACCATCATCGGAATATAGCCGTCATCAAGCTGAAAGTCGAAGAAGTTCAGAACATTCCCCATTGCACCTTCAATCAGTTTCTTCCTGAACGCACCACCGTCATTGAGAGTCTTTTCATACGCAGTCAATGCATAAACAGTCCAGAACGAATCCCAATCCCACAGGTTTCCGTCATAAACTGAGCCGGGATCTAAAAACGGATGTTTAAAAAGATCATTCGCAGGTTTAAAAACCCTTTCCACATTTTTGGATATATATTCAAGTATATACTGATAATACTCCCTGTTCATCAATAATAAACCACCTTTTGCATTGACGCTGATATTCATCTGTAATCAGATACCAGGCTGTTCCACCGGGATCTGCTTAAGTTTTTCGTCAATCTCCTTCAGTGTTTCTTCATCAAGTTTCACAAGCCCTTCTTTTATAAAATCACAAATGCTGCGCTCGCCTGCCAGCATAGGAAACAGCATCCAGCTTGTTATTTCGGGCAGATAGGATTTCACAATCTCCGCAGCTTTTTCATTCTCATACAGTTCCCTCATCGAAGTGTCAATACCGAAAATCCTTCTGTAAGGCTCTACAGGTTTATATGAGAAATTATACTCACCGCATTGAAGCTCATGAACACCCTTCAAATCCGTCCCTTCGGTATCGGGCAGAATCAGTTCTGCTGTTGCATTAAACGGAACCTTGAAATAGAATGAAACCGATCCATCCTCTTTTATATCCCACTTGCTGATAATTTTCCCTGCAGGAGACATAAATTCAGCATTCATTGATTTCAAAAGGTAATTCGGCTGCGGACGGAGCCTGAAACGCCTGAAACCTGGAGCACTTTCCAGCGGCTGAATACCTGCAGCATTTCTGTACATCCATTCCACTATTGAGCCATAAGAATAATGATTCAAAGAGTTCATGCCGGTATCGCTGATTCTTCCGTCAGGGAGGATTGAGTTCCACCTCTCCCAGATTGTTGTCGCTCCCATTGTAATAGGATACAGCCAGCTTGGATAGTCCATGTTTGTAAGGAGCCTGTATGATATATCATTACTGCCGTATTCGGATAACACCCGGCATAAATACGGAGTTCCAAGAAAACCTGTTCTCAGATGGTACTTTGTTTCCTTCAGTTTCTTTCTTAAATCAAACGCAATCCGTTCCCTCCACTCGTCTGGAACAAGATCCATATAAAGTGCAATGACATGCGCTGTTTGTGTATTAACCGCAAGCCTGCCTGTCTGCGTAAAATATTCCTTTCGAATGGCACATTTAACTTCTTCGGACAGCTTGCCGTAAAAATCGGCATCTTCATTTTTGTTAAGGATCCTGGCCGCCTTTGAAACTATACCGGCTGAATAGCTGTAAAATGCGCTTGCAAGGTATGCGGCTTCGGTTCCGCCAAAACGGTTCACCGGATCTTCCACGTCCAGTGACAACCAGTCACCGTAGTGAAAATCACCCAACCATAACCTCTTTCCACCAGAAGCTTCATCCTTGCTCCTGATATAATCAACCCAGCCTTTCATGCTGTCATACTGCTGTTCCAGGATTGAAACATCTCCGTAGTACAGATACATGTTCCAGGGAATGATTACCGCGGCATCACCCCAGCCGCACGCTCCGTTTTGTTTTACATCATGAGCGGGTACAACTACGGGCACATTCCCGCCCCGGGCCTTTTGCTCCTGTTTAAGGTCATACAGGTACTTGTTGAAGAAAGCAAAAACATCCATGTTGAAAGCCGCAGTTCCCGAAAATACCTGGGCATCTCCGGTCCAGCCCATTCTCTCATCCCTCTGCGGACAGTCTGTAGGAACATCAAGATAATTACCCTTCTGTCCCCATAATGCATTTAAAAACAGCCTGTTCACCAAGGGATTATCGGTTGTGATATTTCCGGTCCGGTCCATATCGGAGTACAGGACAAGACCCGTGAAGTCATCAAGGTTTAATTCGCCTACCCAACCTGTAAGCTTTACGTATCTGAATCCATAAAACGTAAAATGCTGCCTTACCTTTTTCTTCACCCCGTCAGAAACATATCTGAATTCACATTTGGCTGTTCTCAGGTTGTCCCTGTAAAAATTACCGTTCTGCAAAACTTCTCCAAACTGGATCAGAAGTTCGGTACCTTTTGGAAGGCGGTTTGTAAACTCAAGCCATCCCACCATGTTCTGTCCCATATCAATTACCGTTTCGCCAGCAGGCGTATGGATAATTTCCACAGGTTTCAGGCGTTCTTTTATTTTTATGCCCGGGCTTCTTCTCGGCTCAAGTCTATTAACATCCAAATCAATCAGTTTCACAGCGTAAACGGTATCATCAGCAAAAGTGTCATCATATACTTCGCCGTCAAAAATACCGCTGTCCATTACTTCAGATCTGCGTGCCTTCCAGTTGATATCTGAATAAAACACATCGGTACTGCCGTCATCATAAAGCACGTGAATTTCACAAATTAATGCGAACCGGTCTCCATAATGGAAAAGGACCTTTCTGTTTAAGCCATACCGTCCCTTGTACCAACCATTGCCCAGGGAAATCTCTATGCGGTTTGCTCCGCTTTTCAACAGGCCGGTTATATCATATGTCTGGTATGGAATCCACTTGTCGTATGCCACAAGGCCCGGCGATAAATACTCGTCACCGGCTTTTTCCCCGTTTATTGCCATCTCATACAGGCCCAGTCCACATACATAGCTGCGTGCACCCACCACTTTCTTTTCAATATTGAAATCAGTAAATATAATCGGGTGATATGACGGATCAAAATCCGGGGTAATCCATTTTGCCTGCCATGGTTCATCCATTTTTGACGTTTCAAACCATGCAGGATCACTTAAAGCAACCGAACCGTCATCGCCCCATACCCTTACTCTCCAGTAATACCTGGTCCTGGGCTTAAGATCAATATCCAATTGGTAGCAGATACTGTCAATATCCTTTCTTTTTCCACTGTCAAAAATAACATTTTTAAAATCACTATCTGTCGAAACTTCAATTTGAGCAGCTTCCTGCCGTTTTGCAGTTTCGGATTCCACGATCCACGACAGCCTCGGCTTGTTACCCAGGTTAAAGCCCAATGGTTTTGATATACGGTTTGTTTTCAAGTTAACAATTTTCATAACTCATCCCTCTCAAATTCTATTGCTTCATCCTTTGACAGCTCCGCTTGTCATCCCTTCAATAACATTTTATTAAAAAAAACATATATAATCAATGCAGGAATAAACACCACTCGGGTCACTGTTGACATGCATATCGGTGATATGTTATGTCCTGCTTAAAAAGGTGTCCGCTACGGACACCTTTCAAGGAAAAACTATAAATAAGAATCCGGATTTTGCCGCAGTTTCATTTCACTGTTGGCAATGCGGTCTGCTGTTGTAAAAATATTATCTATGTCTGTATACTTCCCATCCCAGATATTTAGTTAATGCTTCTTCAATAATATCAGCCACATGACCGCGAACCATTGATACATGGTGCTCATATCCTTCTTCACAAATTGTATGCATTAATTTCTGAAGATTAGGAACACTGCACACTGCCGGACCGCCAAAGGTGTTAACCGGCCTGTCAACAAACTCTCCTTCACCGACATAGGCGCGGATTTTACCATTTGCGTCATCGGTGGATATCTTGCAGAAAGTCATCGGTCCGGGCTGTACCTTGCCCACGCACGCACCAAAACAGTTTTCATAGCCAAGCTGCGTCCCCAGTATGTCCAGAACGCCAACCGAAGGCTTGCACCCCATGAAAGAAGCAGGATAATTTGAACAATGGAAATTCAAACAGGTATTTCTGTCATTACCATAATTGTTGTTCCAGTCAAGATAACCGGCAGTGGTTCCTGCTGCCGACGAAAGCGCATACATCGTAAGAGCACCCATTACATCCATTTCGCAGGCATGGGGAATGCCCTTTTCACCCATCATGCTCATTGCAAGGCATGCAGCGCAGCCAAACTGGTTTTGCAGCACATTCCAGCATTGAACTGCCGCACAGTCTGCCTCGTTGATGTTAACCGCTTCCTCGAGCGCTATTTTAAAGCGCGCCAGCCGTTCAACCTTTTCCGCAGGTGCATCTTCAGGCACGTTTGCATATGCACGTATTTCAGATATTGCGTTTTCAATTTTCTCCCGATCGTTAATCTCTGTTGCACGGGATATAATATTGCCGATATCTTCGACTAAAACCGATATTCCGTATTTTTGCAGGAGTTTTTCCGAGAAACGGACTGTCTGGAAAGGGCCGGGCCTTGTACCTACAGCGAGAATGCGTGTTTTTCTCAGATTATTCACTGTTTTGCACAATTTGTCAAAACGCTTTATATCTTCTGTGAAATCTTCGCTGTCTATACTGCATGTATGCAGTTTTGTCAACGTAAAGGGAATGCCGTACTGTCTTAAATTGTTGCATACCGACAACTTGCCGCAAAAGGCATCGCGCCTGTGCTGTACGTCAAGCAGTTCCAGATCGTCGTCACATGCCTGCACCAGAACGGGCACATTTAATTTTGATTCATAAATTGCGGTAGTAACTGCAATTTCGTCTCCAAAATTAGGAAGTATAACAATAATACCTTCAATCCTGTCACTGTTCTTTCTAAACAGTTCGGCACATACTTTGGCCTGCTCGTAGGTCTGAACAGCACCGTAAGGCATTGAATCCTCATCAACCATAACATATTCATGCCCCATGCGGGTAAGCTTACCGGTAATTTGCTTTCTGGCCTCTTCTGCAAGCCAACCCGGGAAAAAACCTCTTGATGTAACTATAACTCCAAATACAGACATAAGAAACTAAACCACCTTTCATGTTATTTTTTAGAAAGAGCACGCATAACCGCATCATGCCAGCCCTTTTTATTCCTTGTTCTCGTCTGTTCATCCATTTGCGGAGCAAACTCTGCCAAAACCTTTCGTTTCTGTTCTATTTCATTCCGACTGCTCCAGAAACCCGTTGCCAGTCCTGCCATATTTGCACTGCCCAGTGCCGATATTTCTTCAACATTGGAAACAACTACCTTTGTTTTTGCGATATCGGACTGAAACTGCATTAAAAAAGCATCCCTTGTGGGGCCACCGTCAACACGCAATTCCTCAAGACTGATTCCTGAATCATTCTGCATTAAATCCAGTATGTCGGTTATCTGGTATACAATTGATTCTTCAGCAGCACGAATGATATTATCTTTTGTAGCTCCTAATGTGAGACCGGTAATAACAGCTCTTGCCGAATTATCCCAGTAAGGGGCTCCCAGCCCTGTAAAAGCAGGAACAAAATATACTCCGCCATTGTCGCTTGTTTTCGATGCGATTTTGCCCGTTTCCTTCGGACTTGAAATAAAACCGGCATTAACGAGCCATTCAATTGTCTTTCCTGTACAATTAATATTTCCTTCAAGTACATATACCTTATCACCGGAGGTCACCCATCCGACTGATGTAACAATCCCGCTGCCCGAATACACGGGTTTGTCACCTATGTTCATCATTACCGACGACCCGGTTCCATATGTGGTCTTTGTCATCCCGATGCCAAAGCAATTCTGTCCGAAAAGCGCGGCGTGGGAATCACCCATTACACCGCTTACAGGGATGCCTTCAGGAATAACCGGGTCTCCGGATGTATAACCGAATATGCTGTCCGAAGGTTTTATTTCAGGCATCATTTGAACCGGGATTTCAAAGATTTCCAGTAATTTCTGATCCCATGCGAGATTTTCCAGGTCCATAAGAAGTGTACGGCTGGCATTGGAATAATCCGTTGCATGCACTTTTCCTCCGGTAAGATTCCATATAACCCAGGAATCCATAGTACCGAACTTTAAGTGGCCTGATGATGCTTTTTCCTTTGTTCCTTTCACATTATTCAAAATCCATTGTATTTTCGGTGCAGTAAAATACGGTGAAAGATGCAGACCTGTTTTTCTGTGGATGTATTCTGTAATTCCAGGATCTTTGGCCAACTGCTCACATTGCTCCCTGGCCCTGGGACATTGCCAGACAATAGCATTGTAAACGGGTTTTCCGGTTTCACAATCCCAAACCATTCCTGTTTCCCGCTGATTAGTCACCGCAATACACGATATTTCATTCCAGGAAGCGTTTCCTTCGCGCATAACCTCTGATATAGCAATCCTTACATTTTGGCTTATTTCTTCAGGATCATGCTCAACCCATTCGGAATGCGGATAATGCTGTTTATGGGCAATTGTAACCCTGTGATGCACCGTGCAGTCCTTTGTAAATAGAATTGCTTTTGTTCCAGAGGTGGACTGATCAATAGCAAGGATATATTTTTCCGCCATCTAATCACCAACCGTTTCTTTTTATATTTATTAATTTTTCTGCTTCCACGCACAAATTTTCGGGACTGATACCGTAATATGCGAACACTTCTTTTGATTTGCCGGGTATTGCGGGTTCATCGGGTATACCCATTATTTTCATTGGCACCGGGCAATTCTGAACAACAACCTCGGCCACTGCCGCACCGAAACCGCTTAAAATACTGTGTTCTTCAATTGTCATAATTGCACCTGTTTCTTTTGCAGCCCTTATGATGCACTCTTTATCTATAGGTTTTATAGTATGCATATTTATAACCCTGCAGTTTATACCGCGGTTGGCCATTAAAATCGCCGCATCCAGGGCAATCCTGACCGTTTCCCCAAAGGTTATGATTGAAAGGGAATCCCCGTCTCTCAGGGTTATTGCCTTGCCCAGCTGGAACTCGTAATCACCTGATGTATAAACATCTTCCACTGGATTTCGTCCAAGGCGCATATATGCGGGTCCTTGGTACCTGACAAGTGCTTCGGTTACAAGCCGGGCTTCAAACCTGTCTGCAGGAACCACAATCAATATATTCGGAATTGCTCTCAAAAAGGCTATATCCTGGAGTGAATGGTGAGACATACCCAAAGCGCCATAACTTATCCCGGCACTTATTCCAAGAAGTTTAACATTCGTATTTGAGTAAGACACGTCCACTTTTATCTGTTCAGCCGACCTGGTGGTCAGAAAACACGCCGGCGAAGCAACAAACGGCTTCTTTCCGGACGCTGCAAGTCCGGCAGCGATACCCACAATATTCTGTTCTGCAATTCCTGTTTCGATAAACTGATCGGGATACTTGTCGGCGAAGGGTTTCATTGAGGCAGAACCCCTAGAATCACTGCACAATACAATTATATCCCTGTCCTCTTTTGCAATATCAATCAGTGTTTCACATACAACCTGTCTGTTATGAATTGTATTCATAGCGGCACCTCCAATATTCTGTCCAGCTCTTCACAAGCTTTTTTATACTCATCAGGACTCATAACCCCATGGTGCCATTTCGGATTATTCTCCATAAATGATATACCTTTTCCCTTGACTGTTTTTGCAATAATCAGGTTGGGCTTTCCCTGAACTTTCCTTTCTTCCGACAAGGCTTCGCACAGCGCGGGGATATCATGACCGTCCACAACCGAAACATTCCACCCGAAACTTTTCCACTTATCCTCCAGAGGTTCTATAGCCATCACATCTTCGGTTTTCCCGCTGATTTGCAAACCATTCCTGTCCACTATGCCTACAAGATTATCCAGGTGATAGAAGGATGCGGCCATGGCAGCTTCCCAAACAGAACCTTCAGCCAGTTCTCCGTCTCCCATCAGGACAAACACCCGGTAATCTTTTCTGTCCATTTTGCCTGCGAGAGCCATTCCGACACCTATTGACAATCCATGTCCCAACGCCCCGGTATTCATTTCCACTCCCGGTACATGCCTGTTCGGATGTCCGATAAATTTCGAACCAAACTGTGAATAGGTGAGAAGTTCTTTTTTATCAAAAAAACCTTTGTCGGCAAGCACACAATAGTATGCATCTATTGAATGCCCCTTGCTCAGTATGAACCTGTCCCGTTCAGGCCAATCCGGGTTCTGAGGATCTACTCTCATCACTTTATAGTAAAGGGCAACAAGAATATCTGTTTCAGAAAGTGAACCTCCTACATGTCCGGCGCTTGATCTGTAAACGATGTCAACAATATCTCTTCTTATCTGCGCTGCTTTTTTCTTCAGCTTGTTATCAAAATTCAAATGATCCATCAGTTTACTTGTTTACCTCCTGTTAAGCGATATATTAATAATTAAATTCTGCATGAATTTAATTTTTATGATTCATTAGTGAAATCAAACATAACGGCTGTCCGGCAGAATCTTCACATTTCAAGCATTTCAACCGGTCTGCAATACCAATTATACGAAGGTTTTCCCATAATAATAGAATTGAATCCCGGTGTTTAACTCTTGAAGGAGGAATCACTTGAAATGAATTGGAAATACTTATGCCGGGATGGTTTAAACAATCAATACATTCATATCCGCATCCTGGTTCGGATACAAAACCATGCTCGCCAACATTCTGTATATACGGGAAATCATATTTGATTTTTCCATCGTTTCCATCAGAAATGCATTCTTTAAACTGAAAGTCGGCCAACGGATTATGATAAGCGATTAAATTCAAATTGATCCCCCCGACAATAAATAAACAGTTAAATTAATTAAATTATTTTATATTTAAATTATAATTTGTTTAATAAAATATGTCAATAAAACTACTTAAATAATTAAATAAAATTAAACAGTTTTAAACTGTCGGTCAAGGCTTCCTGCTGCCGTCAAAATAAAACCCGGGTTCAGGTTTTGCGGAATTTCGGAGTTTCCATTGACAAAAGCCTGGCTGAACATGATTTAAATACAGGGCGATGTACTTAATACTTGCAACATCGCCCTCATAATACTATCACGTTCACTTCCCGCCGTAAATGATTATCCCCGCCAAACCGGTAATTTTGGATTCCTTAAAGTTTAAAAGTTTAAGTTCCCAATGCTGCTTTCCCGAAAATGTTTACTGTTAGCTATAAACAGGTCATAAATCCGGCCTTACATATTACCATTCTGATTAGAAATATTCCGGTATTTGTTATCCTTGCATATTGCACATGGCTTACAAATCCGGCTGTTTAAATTTATTAAGCAAGGATTATCGAAATATTGGATAAAACCTTGTAATCCCTTCTTTGAAAAACATCTATATGATTAAACCAGGAGTAATCCTGTTTAAATAAATCTTAACCCTGCCATTACAGGCACCTGTCCATCCTTAGCTGAAAATCCCGTAAAAACTGTTCCCGCCACATATTTACGGTTTTTGCACCTTTGTGTTCATTTTCTGTATATTTATTATCAAGAATATCCGACCACCAGTTCGGATAACGCTTTTCATCCCCTCTGCGGCCTTCCTCGCTTTCCTCTGTGCATGTGAACGTACCCGACAGTCGGTTCAACTCAGGTATATCGCTTTTGGTTTCATAAATCCATAAACCCGTTGTTTTAGGCATAAAACGGACCCTGTACTCTCCATTTCCACAGTAATAACCATAAAACTCCTGTTCCTGGACAATCAACGAAAAAGCAGGCTCATCGGGACTCTTTTCTATGTGCGGACCGTTGAAAACAAGTTCCAGGACTCCGAATACCTCTATTGTATCCTTATGATTGGTAACTCCCCTGTATATGGCTTTCGGCCGGTTGCCGACTTTAACAAAAGCTCCCCCCCACGACGGCTTCTCCGGACATTCCGGAGTTCCCCTCAAAAGGTACGCAACAGAAGGTGTATCACCCATTTTTATAATACCGTTCAAATGTTTAGCGAAATAATTCCCCAATGCACCATGATCCGCAATATGATTGCTGACAAAGGTTTGATTGCCCAAATCCTGCTCCTGGTTTCCACCGACAAACCAACCTCTGTATGTCGAGTTGTTTTCAATTATCCATAAGTCGGGAAAATTTTCCCGGATATATTCATAGGCATTCATACCCCATTTTTTATTTGGTCCTGCGATATAATAAACCCTCAGTTTATCCTTGATATCGGGTGCATCATGGAGAGCCTGGGCTAAATCCTCCAAAAGCCCCCAAATAAGTATATACAGAGGACGTGGATCATCTTTTCTTGCGCACCGGATAATCCAATCCGAGCCTTCGGTCGCATCGGCGTATCCTTTAAATGGCGCAGGATCAAGAGCCCCCTGTTTTGTAATGGATCGCAGGTATTCAGGAGTCGGATAATCACGGGAGTATGAATGCAATTTAGGATAGTCGATTTCATACTGATCTATTACTTCCAGAATATCTTTCACCGTGCCCGCACCCCACGGTGAAGAAATCAGCCCTTCGGTATCGAACACGTCTGAATACAGCAGATAGTGCACCATTGATTGAAAATCATCGGGATCGCTGCCCCCGATATCGGTTGAAACAATAACTCGGTAACGTTCTCCTGCCAAAGCCCCTGTTTTTATATATTCTGTCATTTCCCTTGCTCCCCCCGGAATACTTAATTTAAATTTTTAACCATATAATTAACAAGAATTTTCATTACCCTTTTACAGAACCAATCATGACACCCTTCACAAAATACTTCTGTACAAACGGATAAAGCAATATTACAGGAATACTTCCGAAAACAATAATGGCGTATTTCATTACTTCCACGTATGCAAGCCTTTGAGCATCCTGTAAAGTCACACTGCCAACCATTTGCTCAATCATTTGAACGCTTGCCAGAATATTGCGCAGAACCACCTGTAATGGGAATTTTGATTCGGTATTCAGGTAAATCATTCCGTCAAAATATGCGTTCCAGTGTCCCACAGCATAATACAGTACAAGAACTGCCAATATTGGTTTTGACAAAGGCAGAACAACGTTTTTAAGCACCTGAAGATCACTTGCCCCGTCCAGCTCTGCGGCCTCAAACAACTCGACAGGAATTGTATTCTGGAAAAAGGTACGCGCAATAATCATGTTGTAAACCGAAATTGCACCGGGTATTACCATTACCCAGAAGGAATCCAGAAGTCCAAGGTTTTTAATATTCAGGTATGTTGGTATCAGCGGAGCGGTAAAAATCATTGTAAATACAAACAGCCCCGTTATTGCATTGCGTCCTATGAAATCCTTGCGTGAGAGAGGATATGCGATTATCACAGTCATAACAATATTAATCAATGTTCCAACCGATGTATATATGAAGGAGTTTTTATATCCGCTCATCAGTAATTTGTTTTGAAAAATGTGCTTGTATGCATTTAGGTTGAATTCCACGGGTAATAAAAACACCTTGCCTGATATGACGGCTTTAGGTGAACTGAATGACTGGCTGACGACATTTACCAGCGGAAAAGCCACAACAAGCAGACATATTAGTAAAAACAGCCCGTTTATTAAATAGAACATCTTGTCTGATAAACTATTTTTTGTTTTTCCTTTATTCATCATCTTTCCTCCCTTACCACAAGCTCGTTTCATTCAATGACCTGGATATCCTGTTAACCAGTACCAGAAGCACAAATGAAACAACAGACTGGAACAAGCCAATGGCAGTGGAATAGCTGTATTGCATTGAAATTAGCCCCACCCTGTAAACATATGTTGAAATAATATCCGATGTCTGCATATTCATGTTATTCTGCATCAGCAATACCTTTTCATAACCTATGGACAGAATTCTTCCGCATGCCAGGATCAGCAATATTACCGTTGTCGGGAAAATGCTGGGAATATCAATGTAAAATATTCTCTTCCATACCGAGGCACCGTCAATTATAGCTGCTTCATACAATTCAGGACTAATTGCAGCCAATGCCGCCAAATAAATAACAGCATTATACCCCGTATTCTGCCAGATACCCGAAAATACATACAACGATCTGAATAATTTCGGATCACCCATAAAATGAACAGGTTCAGCCCCCATAGCCCTGATAACCTGGTTCACTATTCCGTTCAATGACAGGATTTGCGACAGAATTCCCACGACTAAAACCGTTGAAATAAAATATGGCATATAAGTTACCATCTGTACGGTTTTTTTGAATATCCTGTTTCGGGCATAGTTCAACGCAATTGCCAAAAGAATCGGTGGCATTATTCCTGCTATAATCTGGTATAACGACAACCCTATGGTATTAAACATTAACATTTTAAACTGGGGAGATTTGAAAAATCTTATAAAATGCTTGGCTCCCACCCAATCACTGCCGAAAACACCTTTAGCAAAACTGTAATCCTTAAATGCTATAACCGATCCAATCAGCGGAACATACTTAAAAATAATCAAGTACGCGAGTGGCGGAATTACAAGCAGGTATAACTGCCAATGCCTGAATATACCTTTCTTTATACGATTCACATTTTTTATCAGTTTCGAATTACTAAACTTCAAATCGGGGCCCTCCCTAAATAAAAATTACCTGGCAAAAATCCGGCAAATGTATAATTTACAGGCATGCTTATCATGCAACATGTTGCAGACCGGGTTTGTCCGGAAACAGACCCGATCTGCAACGTAAATGAATTTCTTTTTATATCACATATCAAACATATATCTGTTTTATGTGCTTATTTCTTAAAGCTGCTTACATCGTATGCTTCCTGTACAATCTCAAGGTAACGTTCCACGCCGAGATCTTTCAGCTGTCTGATATAGCTGTCCCAATCCTTTTCAACGTCAAGGTCTCCGGTAATAAAGCGTACCAATGAAGTATTTACATAATCATAAATTGTTGTCTTAAGCAGGGTAAGTTCGTCAATCTGAGCCTGTGAGTAATAGAGCTCGGGAAGTATTGATTCAAAAGGCTGTGCAACGGCCTGATGCTCAAGTGAAGCCTTGTACAGGATAATCTGTCTTCCTACGAGAGGATGAACTCCTTCTCCATATGGATCCTGCGGATAAGCATACGAGAGAACAAAGTCAGGAGTTCTGACAAGACCGCAGAGCTGACCCCAACCGGAGTTTTGTGTTTTGCCTTCGGTAATCTGGGCGAATGCTGCAGGACGTCCGTCAATACCTTTTTCATCAGGGGTTGCTTTTCTCCATCCGTTTCCTTCAACGCCTTCTGCAGTACGCAATGTACCTTCAGGAGTAGCGATGTAGTCAATCAATCTGAATGCGGCTTCAGGATACTTACAGTCTTTTGTTATTGATGCAATACCGGTTTGATACTGGGCATACGGATTCCATGCGGCAATGGCTTTTCCGCTTGGTCCCTTCAGCGGTGCTACAGACTGGTATTGTTCCCATTTTTTGCTGTTCGGTATGGTGTTCAAATCATTGGCATAACCCGGACGCTGTGCAAGGAAAGCACCAATAACAGGTTCCGGACCGTTTTCATTAAGATTTACCTGGGCTTTCTGATCCTGTGTGAATGATTCGGGATAAATCAATCCGTCAGCATACAGTCTGCGCAGATATTTAAGACCTTCCTTGTACCCTTCTTCCATCGGGCTGAAAACAACCTTGCCATTATCAACCCACATTTTTTCGGTCTGAGGTGTTAATATGAACGGATTCATAAGGAAACCGTCAAACTGTACTCCCGATCCTGATTTACATGAAGACAGAGGTATTTCATCATTAGGATTTCCATTGCCGTTTGCATCCTTCTCTTTGAAAGCCTTAAGAACGTTGTACAGTTCTTCGGTTGTTGTCGGCATTGAAAGGCCAAGATTATCCAGCCATACAGTGTTGATCCACAACTTGTTGTTGAACTGGATGTGCAAGCTTCCGTCTACATTGGGCAGCGAGTAAATGTTTCCGTCCGGAGTGGTTATGAACTCGCGAAGTCCGGGTAATTTCTCAAAAGCTTCCTTATAACCAATTGATACAGTATCAAAGTATTCATTCAGCGGGATAATCAGTCCCTGTGAACCCAGTAACGCTTCCGTTGCCTTATCCATTCTGTCGGTACCACCCACGCCGGTTGCAACTATATCGGTTAAATCTCCCGACGCAAACATCAAGTTCATTTTTTCCTTGAAAGCACCTGGCTGTGCAACTTCGAACTCAATGTCAATATTCATTTTTTCTTCAAGTTCCTTGGTAAACAAGTTCTCGTTTCTGTCAAATTCACCGTCTGCCGGTGCAAGAATGGTAAGCTTGATTCTTTCCTTTACAATTGGGTATGTACCCGGTGGATTGTAAATACTGTCACTTTTGCCTTCATTTGATCCTGTTGTTGATTGTCCCTGGCCTGGAGTCGGAGTTGCCTTTGATGAACTGCCGGATGTCTGTCCGCAGCCTGTAACCATGGCGGCTATCAACAAAACAGCCAGAAGAGTGATTAAGGTTTTTTTCATACGAATCCTCCTTAACAAATATAAATTTTGTGATTTTGCCGGCAAACAATATGCGGAAAGCATACCGCCCGGCAGTGTCATTATAGCCGGAGGCTGATAATTTGTTCAACTTTCATATAAATTTAAGCGTGCAAATTCTAATATTTTTGTGAAATTTCACCGTGCAATTTCTTCTCCGAAGTGCAGTTCGCCGGATTTCTGGCATTATATGTCACCAATTGCATTATGCTCCAGGTTTTTATGAAAAACGTTTTGCTTGTAATCAGACGGAGAAATACCTTCCAGTCGTTTGAATGCACGTCTGAACGTATTGCTGTTGTTATAACCAATCATGATCGCGATTCTTTCCAAATCATATTTATTTTCACAAATAAGCTCCTTAGCTTTTTCGATACGGTATTTTTCAAGATATACGCTGAAGTTCTGGCCGGTACACTCCTTAAAGAACTGGGAAAAATACGACTCAGAGAAGTTGAAGTTTTCTGCAACCATAGGAACGCCCATCATCGGATTATTGTAGTTTTCCTGGACAAAACTGATTATTTTTTTGCTCAGGTTGGCCTTCTGGTTTGCTTTTTTGCATGAATAAACCTCACAGATTTCAAGAAAAGCCTTTATTATTTCATCCATTACCATGGGTTGAGGCATGTTGATATTTAGTTTCTTTATTTTCTGCGAATACTCCTGCGTTATGGACCTGTCAGCGCAGATTTTAAGCAGGGTTGACTGAAGATTTCCCATCAATAAATTGCCTACCCGCTGGGTAAGTTTACGCTTGATTATGTTCTCCTCATATATTGTATCAAGAATCAAACGCACATTTTCCAAATCTCCCGCCTTCGTGGAATTGAAAAGCTTATGCTCCATTTCAATCGGATAATAGAATATGTTTTCAAGGCTCGAGTAAGGTAAATCATCATATAGCATAACCTGATGATTTTCCTTTGCAGCATTGTTTAAAGTAAAAAGCGCCTGTTCGTATGAAAACTGAATATCGGTCAATGTTGAAACCACGCGCCCCACACCTGCTGCTGCAGCATCTATTTCTCCGCTTTGCTGTATTTCAGACTTTGCTTTCAACAGGAAATTCACAACTTCGCCCGTTGAATCCTTGTTATTGGCCTGGAGCATAAACAATATACTGATTTTATACTTTTTCAGGATTGTGCCGAAAACATGTCCCGGCAGGTTTTGAACAAGCTGTTCATATATACTTTGAGCAATGTCCCTTTTCCTGTTTTCATCCTCATTATTTGAAATGAAAAGCTCCATTACGGCAACACAATAGTATGATCCCTTCATATTCAGGTTCAATCTTTCGCCTGCCTGCCTCATATCCTCAAGATTATTGAAGCTGCCGTTGAAAAGGCGATCCAAGAAGATCTCCTTCAGTTCGTCATATGTTTGCTGAACAGTGTTTTTCAAATAATCAACGCCTGTTCTGATATACTCAAGCTCATCTGTATGCCTGTCTTCAGCAGTATTGTTCAGTTTCTGCAAAAATGGCATCAGTTTGTTGACCAGTTCATTTACAGGCTTGCTGTTCCTCTGGGCGAAAGATACCGCACTGATGATTCCGATAATGAAATATGCAGCTACCATGTACAGGGTCATTTTCTTAATATTATTTACCTTGCTCATGGCAACCGATTCGGGAATAACTTCGGTGAAAATAATATCCCTGAACCTGGAACGTGTATACACAATCATGTATTTTTCGTTTTCCACGGCATCAAAATAAAACCCTTCGCTATGTTTTCCATCAAGCATCGAGGTGAGATCGAAACTGTCAAATTCAATATCAGAGCTTATCTTGCTGAATAAAATCTTTCCCTCCGAACTTGATATAAACAGATTACGGTCCGGGTTGGAATCCGAGCCCCTGCTGAACTCCTCCAGTTTGTCATTGCTAATTAAGAACAGAACAGCCTTTTTGCCGGTATATCCCGATACAATAGGAAAAACATAGGTTAATGCCGATATTGGCACACCTTCGTACAGAATATTGCTAACAGGAAGAAAAAACGGATGATTGTTTTGAAAAACAATATTACTCCATTCCTCAAATGTATAGTTTTCGTAATTAAGAAACTTATTATAAAAAAACTCAAGATTGAATACTGCATTTTCCCTGTAATACGCGGCCGAGACATCTCTCAACAGTAATATGAAGTTAGTGTCTATTTGCATGGAAGAACTCATTTTAGCCTTCAGTGATTCTCCAAACTCATGAATGTAAAAGACCTGGCGGCTGCCATATTCAGGCTTTGAAATAGTTGCTATTTTATTAAGCTTTGGTTCAAACATTAATTGAGTGGCTATCTGGTCCAATGCGCTGACATAATTATCCAGTTCATCCCTTACATACCGCAGTGAAATAAGGCTTGAATCAATACAGCTTTGCTTTGCCTGTTGTGCGGACGTTAAATAAAGGTTTGATGCAAAGATGATTGGAAACAGCAAAAAGGCAACAAACTGTAATAGAAACCTTAAAAAAACTTTTTTTGTTATTATAACCTTTCTGTCCCTCATTGCTCAACCTTCCCATGATTGGCATAGAAATTGATCAAAAGATGTGTCCAGGTCAATTCCATGCAAAGTATTCTTTTTCACTGTCTGTCAGGATAAGTACATAATCAGGCCAGGAACCCCTGTTACCTGGTGGTGTAAATTCCACCACCCCTTTATTTTCATATTCTCCAGCATTAATCATTTCACCGGTTTTAGGATCAAACCACCTGGCACATACGGTATCGCCGGTTATTTTTCCCATCTTTATACGAATGCTTCGCCCGGTGTAAGTATATACAAAAATATAGCTTGATCCTCTTGTCGCCAGCAGGCGTTCATATTTCTCCCCTTCATCCCCGTCAATTACAGACTGATCGGGTATTCTTTCAAAATAAGGAACAGACAGAATCAGGTCTTTCAAATGGCGCATTTGTCCTGCCCCTTCGGCATTCAGTGCATCATACCAGTATTCGCGTACACCGTAAGCGCCTTTGCCGCTGCCCGGTTTATGCATCTGCATTACTGCATTATGACCGTAAGTATGCCCGCATGCCCCTGCAAAAACAGACCAATATGCATACCTGCGCACATCATTTGCATCCCAGTATGGTTGTGAAGGATCATGCAAACCCTGCGGAATACTTTCATAAGACGGTTCTCCGTCCAATGTCGGCTTAACAGGCATCCTCTGATAGTCATTCCTTACATAACGCCAGTTGTCCTGCCCTATATACAGCCTGTCGTCATCTTCCTCTCCGTCCTTCACTTTTTGGTCATATCGCCTGTGGCCCGACTGAAACATGTTGAAGTCCAGCCATGGGGCATCATGAAACCAATCTGAGGATTGTCTTCTTCCGAATGGATGAAATGTCATCAGGAAATCCGGGTTATGTGATTTAATTATATTTCCCAGGGTATTCCATACATCATAATGCTGATCACCCTTGGTGTCCCCCCCGAGAATCCATATAATGTTCTTTCTGTTTTTGAAATGTTCACCAAGCCAGGTCCCGTATTCGACAACATTGCCTTCGTTCAGTATTCCGTTCTCTACCATACTGCCCCATACAGGAAGCAGTCCAATATACAATCCAAGTTTTTCAGCCAAATCCAAAACTCTATCAACATGGTTCCAATAACCGTTTGAATTATCCAGGTCGGGGCTTCCGTTTACAAATGTTTCGGTTATGCTTCCATCTTTAAGAGCCGGTTCACCAAACACATTTGCACTGGACGGCCGATGAATCAAATCGGCCTGTATTACATTAAAACCCTTGCTTTGCCTGTCTTTAAAGTACATCTCGGTTTCATCAATGTCAAGTTTTTGAAATAACAACCAAGCAGTATCACCCAACCAGAAGAAAGGTTCTCCGCCTTCCAACATCAGGAATCTTTTGTTTCCCGATACTTTAATCCTGTCCATATATTCACCTCGTATGTTTACTCGTACCATTGCAATGAGAATTGAAGGGAATAAATTAATAGAAAATAAATAAACCCTTAAGTAGATCATAAGGGTTATAATGAGTTTTGTCAATAATATTACTTAACGATTTAATTAACTTAAGTAACCATACTTTACTGAAAAAATTTCTTTCATGATTCTGTCATCGGAACATGTCCGTTCATTGCTGTTATGAGTCTTCTCTCCACTTCGTTCCAGTTAATCAGCTGCCACCACGAATTTACATAATCTGCCCGCCTGTTCTGGTAGTCCAGGTAATATGCATGTTCCCATACATCGCACACCAGTATGGGAATCCCGCTCCATTGGGTTAAATCCTGGTGTTTTTCGGCCTGCAATATTTCCATCCTGCCCCAAGTGGGCTGCCAGGTCAGTATACCCCAACCCGATGCCTCTACATTTACAGTAGCAAGAATAAACTGTTTTTTCATGGCTTCCACGCTTCCAAAATATTGGTTCACATGGTATACAGTTCTCGGACCGGGCTCGCCGCCCATGCCAACAGGGGCCATAACCGTCCAGTATATACTGTGAAGGATGTGTCCCGAACCATTAAAGGCCAGTTCGTTTTCCCAGTATTTTATATACTCAATATCATCTGTCTTTCGCGCCTCTGCAAGGTATAGTTCGGCCCTGTTCAAACCGTCCACGTAACTTTTGTGGTGCTTATTGTGGTGCAGCCTCAGTGTTTCGGCACTTATTACCGGTTCCAGCGCATCGTATGGATATGGCAGCGGCGGTAACTTGTGCATACCAGGCAAAACAAACATATGCAGCATCCTTTCTTTTTTCTGAATATGATAAGCCTATATTCCATCATATGATGCCGCATATTTTTGGTTCGTCCTTTTTCCTGTTTGTGCAAGTCAGTTTAAATGATTTATACGATATCAGAAAAAATATGACAAAAAAACCCTACATCCACCCTCACGAGGTGGTTGTAAGGCCATCCATAATGCTGTTTAAGCCTGCAAATCTGCAGACAGCCAATATATCTGTCTGCAGTGTAAGCCCTCTGTAATACTATATCAACTCTGTCAGCATCAGGAATGTCAAACCCTGGCCATAAGCAGTCGGGGCAATGGGTATCTTTTTATAATGCTCCAGGTCCTTGCCCATTCCCGTTCCATAGGATACACCTTTGACCAGTCCGTTATCATCTATCTTGGAAATAACGGCATGGGCGGCCTTTCTTCCATATTCCAGGTATTCATCCCCGACTATTCCCATGCGGACACCCTTTAATATGCCATAGGCAATGCCTGCTGTCGCAGAAGTTTCATAATAAGTCTCCTCGATATCAACCAGGGTGTTGAAAAGTCCGTTTTCCCCCTGATACTTTACCAGTTCCTTGACCTGATCAATCCATGAATTTTTTACAAACCTTGATACTGCATCATCAGCTCCGTATATCTCAAGAAATTCAACAGCTCCGGATGTAAACCAGCTGTTTCCTCTTGCCCAGAAAGCATTTGCAAAATTGTGTTTCCCGTCGAAGGTCCATCCGTGGTAGAAAAGGCCTGTCTTTCTGTCCTGTAGGTATTTTATATGGAATAAAAACTGGTATTTTGCCTCGTCAACATATTCTTCTATTCCAAATACCTTACCCGCCTTTAAAAGGAACAATACGGTCATGAACAGGGTATCATCCCAAAGCTGCTCGTAATGCCTGTTTAAAACAGTCATATGCTGCATGCCGCCATACTGGGTCCTTGGCATTTCATTCATTGCCCACTTTGCCCACATATCTATGTATGGAAGATATTTTTCATTTTTTGTTTCTTCATACAGGCATACCATTGCGAGGGCAGGGCATACCGTATTTACATTCTTGTGAGGAGTGGGTTTCGCCAACTGCTTGTCATACCAGTCAACCAGGTAGTCAAGATACTTCTTGTTGTTTGTTTTCCTGTATATTTTGAACATACTGTAAAGCGCAACACCTGTAGGCCATTCCCAGTTATCCATATGCAGGTGATCATACAGTCCTTCCCGCTTTTCATTGTTTATGAGCATACCGACAACCTTATCCGCAAGCTCAACCATTTCAACATTTACTGACATTAAACATCCACCTTTCATTCTGCTCTTGAATTATGATTTTTATTGTCAAATATTATCATCTAACAATGCTCAGGCAGCTTGGCAAATAAACATGATTTTTCAGCGAAGCATCGATTTAACATCCCTAATCAGAAAACGGCTATTTCATCCGTCGGGATCAAATATGCAACTCCGTTAAACCATATTACTTCAAATGCTTCGTCAAAGGCAGGTTCAACTTTTTCATTCCCTGAACCACGAGCCCCGCAATTTCATACGCACCGGTTTCGTTAAAATGGGTATTGTCTTCCGAACCCTCCGGGTAATTTGGGGATTCACCCGGTTTTAAAAACAGGAACAGCCTTTTGGATTCCTCCTCGCCAAGCTTTTTGTAATACTCTTCACTTAACGAGGTTAAGTCAATAAAAGGCACATCCAGTTCTTCGCAAAGTTCTTTTACTGCCTGTGGATAAGCACCATGGGTAGGATAAAACTCGCCAAATAGATTGAACCTCCTGCGGTTGACCGGTGACAAAAGCACCGGGAAGGCACCCTTTTCCCTGGCACCGTCAATGTACCGCTTCAAGTATGCCTGGTACGTGCCGAAGGGATCTGCATACGCCCCGTACAATTTTTCGTCATTATGCCCGAACTGGACAAGAAGTGTATCACCGGGTTCAATAAGGCCGAGTATTTTTTCAAGAAGTTTTTCATCTATAAAGCTTTTTGTGCTCCTTCCTCCCAAAGCGTAGTTATATATGTGCACATAATCCCGGAAGTATTCTGAAAGCTTTGCGCCCCAGCCTTCCTGAGGCTTGTAATTGCTTGTACAGTTCTGTACTGTTGAATCACCGGCAATATATATTTTAACCTTTGTTTCAGACATATTTACTGCCTCCGTCCTTCAGCCATTCTATCAGTTTTCCGTATTCCACACCTGCAAGCAGAACAATTCCCGTACCATGAGTGTCGTTCAGCAGCCAGCCCAGGTCATTTTTATAGTAATCCTCCGAGAAGGAAAATCCCGAACCTCTGCAAATTCCGTATACATTGCCATATATGTCAATGGCTTCACTGCACAGCCCTTTCCATGCCCTGCATACCGCTTCAATGTATTTATCAGGATTAACAAGCCAGGAATTGCGTACTCCGCGTGCAAAAGCGCAGGCAAACATTGATGTGCAGGATGATTCGGGGTAAGAATCATGATCTGTCAGAACCTGGTGCCACATTCCTTTTTCGTCCTGCAGTGCAAGATAGCCTTCACAAAGCTTATTGAAGTTTTCAAGAAGCTGCTCACGCAGTTCATGATCCTCCGGCAGGAAGGCAAGAAGCTCGGAATACGAGAATGCAACCCAGCCGTTGCCGCGTCCCCACGATACTTCTGTGGCTTTCCTGTGTTTAACATCATAAACATGGGACATGATCTTCTTATCAGGCCTGTATAAGTATTTATGATACAGAATCAGCTGTCTTGCGGCATCATCTATGAATTCCCGCCTTCCGGTCAGTTTATAATACCTGCACAGGAAAGGAACGCTCATATAAAGATCGTCGGCCCATAATGTCTGATTCATCAGCAGCATCTCGGAATTAATCCGGTAAAATGCCCCATCAGGAAGCCTGTCGAGTTTGCTCTTTATAAAGTCGGCTATATAATCGGCAATTTTAATATAGCCCTGATCCTTAAGCTCACCTGAAATTTCAAGCATTAATGAACCGAAAGAACCGCAGTCGTCCAATGTACTTATTGTGGAAAGCAGGTTGTGCATGCTTGCAGCCCCGTATCTGTCCCTGTCCCACATTGCATAGTCAAAGAAACGGGTGCACATTTCCACATGTTTTGCGGCATATCCTGTAAAGGTGCTGTCATCTATGAACCTGCCTGCTTCGGTAATACCATAAAGCGTAACCCCAAGGGGATAATTCCAGTGGCCGAACAGCTTGTTGTCATTGTAAGGTCTAATAACGGTGTGGGGTTTATCAAGCCTCCAGAACACCTTTCCTCCGGCCCCTTCCATAGGCCTGTCGGCAGAATAAATACTGCCGGGATCAATATTGACAGGCAATGAAAAAGGCCCGGCATAAACCCATTTCTCGTCAGTGCCCTTGACGTCCAGCGGATTTTTTAACCGAACATTTTGATCATTATAAAAGCAATCGGCCTTAAAACCCCAGTCGGTATCTCCGCATTTGTTTACAACCAGGAGATTATAGCAGCCGCACTTCAATTCGGTTTTAAATTCAAACTCACCCGGCTGCGCTTCAAAGATTAATTTATCATCCAGGTAAAACTGAACGCTTCCTGAATTGCTGCCCTTTATGGTGTACACCCCGCTTTTTTCGGCCAAAAGTTTTGTCCAGCCAACGGCATAGCAGTCTTTTCTTAAAGAATACATCCTCTTCATCTGGCCCATTTCTTTTTCCTCGGGCAGCCAGTCCTTTACCGGATACCAGCAAAGCCCGGTCTCCTCCTCGGTCATTCCGGGCTCGGGCAGTCTGTTCAAAGGTTCTTTGAGCGGAAGTGTAAACAGCCATCCTCTCTGTCCCTCCCTGTCCATGGAAGGAACCATAAAGCTCTGTGGCCTGTTTCTTGAAGAAGTAGCACTTAAAATACCACCACAACCGATATTGGTATGAATAAACCTGAGGACAAAACTGTTCCAGCCTTTCTTTAATTTAACTGAAAAGCTGGCTGAAAGATCGCTCATTCTTTCAAGCAGACAATTAGGTTTGAATACCCTTTCCCCGTTGCAGTAGATAATAACAGGCCCGAAGCATCTTATTTCAAAGACCATCGTGGTATCGTCGTCACTCCATAGCTTGCTCCATGCATATACATTGCTTTCCCTGTCAGCAAGCGGATACAGGTCGGAAAAATTAAAAATATATTTATAGTGTTTATCCTGCCTTATCCCGTTTTTCTGACAGGCATAGTAAGAAACGCCGAACGGAGGATTTTGTCCTATATACCGGTTTGCCACGGTCTTCAATACGGTTTTGATATCCTGTGTCATTGAAGAAATGGCCTGTTCGCTATGAAAATAATATCCCATGACCAATGTCCTCCTTATTGAATACAGCATATTGTGCTCAAGAAGAAAATACAGAAGATAATTATAATTTATGGCATATTAAGATATTATAGGATATTTTTCCTCTTATCAATGGTAAATCAACACCTTTTTTTAGGGGATTTTACTGTTACTGTTCAGAAGCCGGTATAACAACGGGTGATTTTGCCGGCGAAGGGCAACACGCTGAAGCCATTCTGCTTCCCGTTAACACTTAACCTCTTTTACGATAATACCGTTTCCATTATTGTATTGTCAAAAACCATGACACCTGCTCCTATCACCCCTGCATTGGTATTTATGGAAGGTGTTATTTTTATGCTCGTTTTTAAAAGCTTCCTGACAAAAAACCTGAGGTACTGGTAAAATTCATCACCAAGAAATTCAGGAATTACTCCCGATATAACAAACTCGTCAATATCCAGTATATGGACAAAATTATATATGATAACGGCAAGGTAATTTGTAATATATTCGGTTATTTCCTGTTTAAGGGATTCAGAAACAGCCAGCCCTTTGTGTACATCAATTCCGAATTTCTCCCTGATGGCTTTTATATTAATTTTATTCTCTATTCCTTCCCCTGACAGGTTTTTGTAATCCAATAAAACAGGGTCTCCCAGTATTAAGGAACCTATCTCTCCGGCAAGGAAATTTACACCCCGGTGAACCTTGCCGTCAAGAATTATGGCCGATCCCAACCCGCTTCCGAGAGATATGTATACAAGATTTCCTGTTTCCTGTTTCTTTCTTAAGTATATTTCGCCAATGCTTAAGGTTTTAACATCATTCTCAATAAATACAGGCATCCGGAAATTTTCAAGCGGCAGACCAATATATTCCTCAAAGCTTATTTCCCTTATAACTGTGTTTGTATATTCAAGAATGGTTTTTTTCCCGGGATTTACAACCCTGGGCAATCCAAACCCTATGCCAAGGCAGGGAATAGCCCTGTTCCTGCCTATCAGTTCCCCGATTTTGTCAAATAACAACGAAAACCTGGAATTTCCGGAGTTCTCGTCGATGTTCAGCGACATGCTTTCGATTAATTCCCCCTTCAGGTTGACAAAACCCATGTTTATATATTTTCCTTCAAAGACAATGCCTACGGCGCCGTATGCATCCGGGTTGAACTTAAGCAGCCTTCCCTTTCTCCCGGCCCCTTCATTGTTCTGGACATTAATCCCGGTTTCACAGACCAGGTTTTTTGACATGAAATGGTTGACAACCTTGAGAACCGTGGGAAAACTCATTGTGGTTCTCCTTGTAATCTCGGCTCTTGAAAGCTCACCTTCGGCCATGAACAAATCAAATACGAGTTTACGGTTTTGCGATTTAATATAATTCGGATCATAGGATTCCATTGAACTACCTCCAAATATAATGCTGTTATAAGTCAAACCCGTTATATTAAGCAAGGCCCAGGTATCGGTGATTCACCCGGCATATTCCGGAACTTCGGTTTCTTCTCCCTTGTCTCCAAGTTTTTTCAGTAGCACTCCGAATACAACTGCTGCAGTAAAAGTAATCAGTGAGGATACCAGCATTATTTTGTTAGCACCGAAAATATCGCTTGCAGCACCCCCAAGAAAACTGAACACAACCTTTGAGAAGAATGCCGAAATTGTTGTATTGAAGGTTTGGCCGGTAGCCCTCAGGCTTTTCGGTACATTTTCATTGATATATGTAACAATGCAGTATGTAAAGCTTGAAAAACTGAAACCATGCAGCAGGTTGACCAAAATAATCAGTACGGGATTGGTCAGAAAATATAAAAAAAGCCATCTTAAGGCCGAAACCACTGCTGCAGCAACCAGCAGTTTAATTATACCAAATTTTTTTAATATTCTGTCAATTATCAACAGGAACGGTATTTCCGCAACAGTGCATGTAAATATCAGCATGCCTATATAAGAACTGTCCCCGCCGATTGACTCAAAATAAACGGGATAAAATGTATAGAAAAAGGATACTCCGAGCGAATATGCAAGATTAAATCCAATCAGGCATAATAACGTTTTATTTTTAAGTATGGCATTTATCCGGGCTTTTTCTGTTTTCGTCCTGAACCCGGGAACCGGCTGAATCAGGAAAGTCTGGATAAAACAAAGCAGCATAAAAAGTGAAATAACCAGGAAAATATGAGAATATTGATTTTTCAACAGAATTCCTGCGGTTATAACAGTGACTGCATAACCGACGGTTCCTCCCATTCTTATCTTCCCGAAATCCCATCTTTTATCCTCCAGGTATTCCAGGGCAAGATTATCCTGCAATGGGACCAGGGGTGAATAAAAAACCGTGAAAACAAGGCTGATTATGACCACATACAAATAATCCGCAGAACCATAGTACATCAGCGCCAATAAAGCAGTTAACAGAAACAATATTTTCAGTACAGTATTTTTGCTTTTCACCCTGTCGCTGATAATTCCCCAAAAAGGCTGTACTATCAGCAGCATAAGAGTTGACAGTGCAGTCAGCAACCCAATCATGGTATTTGAAAAACCGATGCCGGATAAGTACAGATTAAAATAAACACTATACATCGCCTGACCTGAATAAAACAGAACATAAAGCAAAAAGAATGATAAAGGAAACTTATGCTGCTCCATTTGCTGTCCTCCATAATTAATTAACTTAGTTAATTATTATAATACCAGGACTGGCAAAAAGCAACAAGCCAATATATTGACTCGCCTGCAAAATAAGGGTATTATTAACTTAGCCAATTAATTAAATATTTTTATACAAGTCTGTGAACGGAGGCAGTCTATGAAAAGGTATTACGATTTTATAGTTGAATCTGCTGACAGGAAAATTGATTATCTTATGCGCAACCAGGTAATGGATGAGAACAGGCCGGATTTTGGCTCCGTCAAAAATGCGTTTATAGATGTAAAAATGACTGTTTACACCTGCTGCACCGGCATTGCCGCCTTTCTTAATCCAAAAAGCAAGTATTACAACAGCGAACTGCTTATGAAAAGACTGTCGGTTGCATATGATTTTATACAAAAATACCAGCGGGAAGACGGCAGTTTTGATCTGGCAAGCTGCAATTTCAGGAGCGCACCCGACACTGCCTTCATCATTAAACGGTTGACCTATACATATAACCTGATTAAGAAATATGATAAGCAAAATATCCTGGCAGAAATAAAAAATAAATTGTACTGTATCATATGTTCGGCAGCAAATGCACTTATAACCGGCGGGTTCCATACTCCCAACCACCGCTGGGCTATTGCTGCAGGCCTTGCTGCATGCTCAAACGTAACAGAAGACAAAAACCTATCGGAAAAGTGCATTAAAAGAATGAATGAATACTTCGTTGAACCCATAGATTGCACCGATGACGGGGAATACTCTGAAAGATCATCCGGAAATTACAATGCCGTTGTAAACACGGCGATGATAATGCTTTGCGAAGAACTGAACGACGACAGGTTCCTGGAATATGTTGACCGCAACCTGGACATGATGCTTATGATGATTGATGCCGACGGAAGCATTTTCACCGAAAATTCGTTAAGACAGGACAGGGGAAGAAAAGAATACCCGACAAAATATTTCTACCAATATCTTTATATGTCCCGAAAGAGCAGGAATAATGCAGGCAAGTTCAACGCCGCGGCGCACAAAATCATCGTTGATGCAATTGAAAACAGGGATTTCACGCTCGACTGCCTGCATCTTCTGATGCTTTATGACTGGATGGCTGAAATAGAATTAACGGGTATGGGTTTCCCCGTACAATACAACAAATACTTCCCATACTCCGGGCTTGCCAGGGTAAGAAAAAATGACATAACATATTCGCTTATCCGGAACGCGAAAAACTTCCTTTACTTCCAAGTCAATTCCATAAGGCTGGGTATGAAAATCGGTGTGAGTTACTTTCAGCACAGAAATTTCATAGCCGAATCAATAGAACAAAAAGAAAATACCTATATTTTGAAATTCAGAGCAGACGGATGGTATTACCTGCCTTTCAAAGAAAAGCCCGAAACCTCCGATTGGTGGCAAATGGACAATAAGAGCAGGGAAATGTATATAAACAGCTTTACTGAATTTGTGGTAGAAGTAACCGATGTATCGAACGGCATCGAAGTTCGAATAAAAACAGGCGGTATTGACAGGATTCCTGCCAGGGTGGAAATAAGCCTGCCTGTCGGAGGAAAGTTATATTCCGGCAATTTCATAGCCGAAACCGTCGGTAAGGGCAATATGATATTAAGAAACGGAGAGGTGGTTTTTGCGAAAGACGGCGATGAGATTGTCATATCAGGAGGATTTGCTTCCCACGAGTTTATAAGGGGCGGTTATTCGGAGGATTCCACCGGTGATCAAAGCTATATTTTATATATGACCGATTACACGAATTTTGATCACACAATCACAATCAAGGCAAATAAATAAGGAAATTATTAAAATATAATACCCGGCGGCAATGCCGGGTATTATATTTTAATTAAAATTTTCTAATGCCTGTAACTTGAGATAATTTCATTTAATTTTTTCTCTATTAGTTTTGGTATTTCATTATACAGTGTTTCCCATTCAGTAAAAACATCATCGCTGAACACATATTTTTTGTATTTCATTGAAGGCCTGAACCGAAAACGTTTCAGGTAATCACTTACCATTTTGTTGATATTTTCATTTGTTTCGCACCGGCCCTCCAAAACAGAGGTAATTAACAAACCGCCGCTGCCAGCCTTTTCATAGGTTGCCGCCTCAAAGTCAGGGATTAGCTCAAACAACTGCGCAACCGGAGAAAAAGCATGCTTTCCGGGTTGCGAATATAACCTTACATGGGTATCTTCTTCAATATTGCTTCCATCCCTTAACAAACCCTTTAAATACTTTCCGTGGAAGCTTGCTTCGCAATCGGCAATCCTGCCGTTTTGATCCACATACACCCATACATGCTCAAGCTCGTACAGGTGCTGGATATCAAAATCCCAATATATTGCATATTCAATAACAAATTTTATCTTTTCGGTGTCAAAGCTTAATTCCCTTCTGAACGACGGTGACTGCCCGGGTTTGGTAAATATTGTACAGCCTGTCCTTATAGGATAAAAAGGTTCTCTTTCATCAAAATATATAAATGGAGCATACCTTTTAACAATTTCCTTGTCCATTTTATCACATCCTGCTACGTATAAGATACTCCACCGGTATAATAAATGTCAATCCCCAGGTATTCGGCGGAAACCGGTTTATCATGAGTCATACCATGGAGTTCCAGGAGCATTTGATTATAATCCCGGAATCGAACCCGTAAATGGACATTTCAAACCGGTATCTCTGAACAGCAAATTTTGCAAAAGTATGAGTAAGGTGTTGTTTGTACTAATCCCTATGATTTCGTCACCAATCTCACGGTTTTTATTTCAAACGGCCTGAACATCAGCCGGATACATTTCTCACCGGCTTCAATTTCTTTTTCGGGTTCCTCCAGCATGCTTGCTTCCCATGCTTTATCAATGGGCAAAGCCGTATGCAGGGTACAAACCGTTGTAGCACCGGTGCTTTGATAAAGCCTCAGGACAACATCTCCCGACCTGTCTTCGGCAAGCTTGACGGTTTCGAGAATTACATCCTTCTGATCGATGCTGAAAAGCCGCATTTCACCTGCATCTCCTTCAATTGAGCAAACATCGGAGTTTATATTATAGGCTTCCCTTATAACATCACTGTCCTCAAAACTTCCATTCCACAGGTAGAAGGAGTAAGTAAACTCATGTACACCCCTGTCGGCAGTCATATCGGGTACCAGCGGAGATTTAAAAAGCGTAAGGTTAATACTGCCGTCGGATACATTGACACCGTACTTGCAGTCATTCAGTACCGCGAAACCTCTTTTTGCTTCTGCAATTGCGGTCCATTTTTGGTTGCAAACTTCAAACCTGTCGGAATCATACCTCCTTGACCTGTGATTTGGTCTTCTGACATACCCGAACTGGATTTCATGCAGTGCTTCATTGGCATGTATGTTTGTCGGGAAACAAACCTTTAATAGTTTATGGTCCTCCCTCCAGTCTATGGTTGTCCTGAAATCAACCCTCCTGCTGTTGCTTCTTAACGTTATGTCCTGTGTCATTTTGGAGTTGTTAAGTTTCCTGCGGACCCTTATGGCAGCCTGGAGAGCGCCCTGGTATAACACTTCGATTTCAGCGTTATTGTCAAGGGGAACGGGAACCTTATCATACATACTGTCTATGTCCCATGCATCATAATTGGATGTAACATCCCGGTACATTCTGAAATCGTTGCACAGGCCCTTTACTGTCTCAAATCCTGTTTGCCTGTCTATGATACTGCATACCTGTCCTGTTTCATTGAATGTTATGCGTAAAAACTCATTTTCCAGGAAGTTTTTCCCCGCCCTGACGTTAATCCCGTCTTCAACGGCTTCATCAGCGGGTTCAATGGTTGTCCATCCGCATGCGGGAACTGTCACCTTTGCATGGTATGTTCCGGATATATTTTGAACTGGAAGTATATAACCTTCACGGGATTTTGCCGATTTAACCCCCTCGGGCAAAGGTATTAACTCTTCCCTGTCCCAGGAAAGAGAATTGAAAACGGTTATTTTACGGCTTTTTTCCGATATCGCTGATAATGCATCCTCGCTTAATTGCCTTGCATTTTTCAGTACCATCTCATAATCTGCTTCAGCTTCTTCATGCACTCTCTTTATGGACGTTCCGGCAAGAATATCGTGGAACTGGTTGAAAAGCACGGCCTTCCACAAATACTCCAGTTTATCATACGGGTATTCAATTCCCTTGATTCTGTTTGCTGCCGCAAGCCAGAACTCGCATTCCCTCAACGCAAATTCGGATTTCCGGTTTCCTTTTTTTGTTTTCGCCTGTGTTGTATAAGTACCCCTGTGTGCCTGGAAATACAATTCCCCCACATACCTGTTTTCAGTCCGGCTATTATTTTCCAGGTCTTCAAAAAAGTCATTGGGATGGCTCATTTTTGTTCTTGGTACGCCTTCAAGATCCTTCATCCTCCTGGCATATTCAATATGGTATCTTGTAGGCCCGCCACCTCCGTCACCAAAGCCAAACGGAAAAATAAACGTTGAAATGCCTTCCTGCTGGTTCCTGTCCAGTTCCCACCTGCTGATTATCATCTCGGGATCTAAGTGAGAGTTGTTTTTCTTGTGTATATGGGTCAGGATTTGTGTTCCGTCAATTCCCTCCCACATAAATATGTTGTATGGGAATGGATCGCCTTCGTAATAGTTTCGTATTATTTTCTGCGTGGAAAAATATTTAATCCCGCACCCTTTTGCAATCTGGGGAAGTGCGGCAGAGAACCCGAAAGTATCGGGAAGCCACAGTAGTATACTGTCTATCCCGAACTCCTCCATGAAAAATCTCTTGCCGTAAATAAACTGGCGTACAAGGCTTTCACCCGAAGGCATGTTGGTATCGGGTTCAACCCACATCCCGCCTTCGGGCATAATCTGACCGTTATGCACTTTTTCCAGCACACGTCTGTACAATTTCGGGTAATGCTCTTTCAGCATTAAAAATAACGGCGGCTGTGTTATAAAAAACCTGTAATCGGGATATTCATCCATTAGCGCCAATTGTGTTGAAAGAGTCCTTCCGGCTTTTCTTTTCGTTTCGTTTAACGTCCAAAGCCATGCCAGGTCAAGATGGGATTGACCGAAAATATACATTAGTGGCATGGTTGAACCGTTCACGCATTGAAGAAGGGGTTTCAGCCGTTCCCTGCACTGCCTGAAACTCTGAACCCTTTTTTCATAAGGCTGCTCATAATCCACGATCAGTGTAAAATCGCACAATGCCTTGTAAATTTCCTGGGCGCGCAGCGATTTTTTATCTATGCTGATTAAAACCTTGTACAATGTGCTTACATCAATAAACAACTGGAAAGCATCTTCGTCCCATATCCCAAATGAGCTTTCACCTACCGATGCCTGGGTTTTGCCGGGTTCCGGAACAGCAATCCTTCCCGGAGGAGTGGGGCCGATATTTTCAATTCGCGGGCCATGACCGGCATAACTTTCAATGACGATGTCATAAACTTGTCCCGGAACACCTGACATTGAAATTGTAATCTCTTCATGGAAACGATCGACCGATCCCGCATTCTCCCCATTAACAAAGACAATACCTTCGGCACCGGTGTCCGGTATAACAACAATACGCCTGCCCAGTGCTTCGCCTGGCAGCTTAAAAGAACCTTTAAACCAGCCGTATTCCCATTTTGCTCCCCACTTTGCTCCCAGTGGCATTGGAGAGAAAGGTCTGTTCATGGCCTCTTCATATGTTAAAAAATCCATAGTTGTAAAACCCGAAAGCTCAACCGCACCAAGCTTTATATAAAAATGGTTCAGTAATTCAAGCATCCATGACTTTATTCTGCTTCCCCACTCTTTACTGAAAGGTATATCAGATGATCCAAGCAGGTATTTCATAACTTCGCCGTTTATTTTCATATTCTGAACACCCCGTCCCTTCTTAATGCCGCATCAATTACCCCTTTTTCCTGCCTTTTGGTACCGGCTGAAACACTAAAGAAGCAGGAACATGTATACCCGAAATAAGGCATCGGGTTCAAGCCTTGTAATAAACCCTCATACTCATTGTTTCAGGGTACGCAGGCATTTGCAAATTACAGTTCAACCTTTACAGGTATTCCTTTCAACAAGGATTCTTTGGCGGCTTTTGCAATCAAAACAGAGTTAAGGCCGTCAATACCATCCACAGGCGGCTTTTTACCGTTCAATATACTGTCAATGAATTCTCCCATCTCAATAATAAAGGATTCCTTATATCTTTCAAGGAAGAAATATTTCGGTTTTTCGGACCAAACCCCGCTTTCATTGCTTAAAACCGCGAGTGAATCGGTTTCGTTTGAAACCGTTACGCAACCCTCTGAGCCGAATACTTCTATACGCTGATCATACCCGTAAACGGCTTTTCTGCTGTTGTCAATTATTCCTATAGCCCCGTTTTCAAATTTCAAAACCACCGCAGCAGTGTCGATATCACCAAGTTCGGCTATGGATTTGTCAATCATTGCGGAGCCTGTTGCGTACACCTCCGTAGCTTCGCTTCCCGACAAATACCTTACCATGTCAAAATCATGAATGGTCATGTCCATGAATATACCTCCGGACACTTTGATATATTCCGGTGACGGAGGAGCGGGATCTCTCGATGTAATCCTGATGATATGAATATCCCCGACTTTTCCTTCTCTTACGGTGTTCCAGGCTTTCCTGAAATTCCTGTCAAACCTCCTGTTAAAACCAACCTGGAAAATTACGCCGGATGCATCAACCTGCTTCAGAACTTCCCTTATCCTGCCGGGATCCATGTCCACAGGCTTTTCACAGAATATATGCTTGCCTGCTTTTGCGGCTTCAATCGAGATCTGTGCATGGGTATCGGTCGGTGAGCATATCAATACCGCGTCGACCTCGGGATCATCCAGGATATCCCGGTAATTTCCTGTCAGGTTTTCAATTCCCAGGCTTCCCGCCCAATCGCGAAGGTTTTCGTAATAAAGGTCGGATACATATTTCAACCTTACATTCCTGTAACATGATGCAATGTTTTCCGCATGAAGCCGTCCGATCCTTCCGGCTCCTATTATACCAAAATTCAATATCCTGTTCGACATGTTAACCCCCATTTCCAACGGATTTGATATATTTCAGGCCTTCAACCGCGGCAATATCGGGTTCTGGCCATGGCAGGCATTCAAAAGCTATGTACTTCTCATAACCGATTTCATTCAGTGCCCGTATTATTCCTGCGAAATCAATGTGGCCGGCACCCGGTCTTTTCCTGTTGCTGTCCGCAAAATGCATATGGCCAAGTATATCCCTGCATTCCCTTATACTGTCGTACATGCCGGTCGGCCCGAACTCTTCAATATTCATATGATATGTATCAAGCAGCATTTTCAGTTTCCTGCTTCCCAAAGACAGAAGGAAATGCCTCATTTCCGCCGAAGAATTATGGAAATTGATTTCATACCTGTTAACAGGTTCAACAAGAAGTGTTACATCTTTCTTTTCAGCATAATCAGCCAGCACGAGCAAAGACTCCCTGTAATTCTTCATTGCAGTTTCCCTGCCATCATCGGGCAGTCTGCCCCTCATGGACCCGATTATAACGGCACAATTAAAAAAGGATGCGAGATCTATATGCTCCTTAAGCCTTTCAATCGCATCCGTCCGTTTCATCTTGTCGCTGTCGGTGAGGGAAAGCTTGTCAAAAGTATATCCCATTCCTGTACCTATCGTGGATACAGTAATACCGTTTTTATCACATATTTCTTTTATTAATATCCTGTCAATGTCATCCGCCTTCCTGAGATGCAGCTCAACTGCGTCAAAACCGTTTTTGGCACAGAATTCAACGGCATCCCTGACATTGCCTTTAAAAATATAAGGCATTGATTCGGTTCCACCACTTGCAACCGAAGCACTATACTTAATCATAATCCCTCCTGAATACGGTCATGCAACGGGTAATGGAAATAAGTCCTCAGATCCACGCTCTCAATTCACCGGAATACAGCGTAGCTTTGAAGCGTGTTACTTTGCCTCAAATCACCGAATCACCCGCTGTTATGCCAACCTCTGAAAAGTAACATCCCGAAGTCTTTTCTCATTTAACTTTATTGCCCTGTTGGCAACAAATATTGAAAATCTTCGTGAGATTCGCAGGAAATACCGAATCCCACGAAGAAACAACCAATTGGTTTACAGCTTTGTAAATACTCCGAGGGGGGGCAGTTCATAAACCGATTTCCATCCCTCGCTCAAAGGTTCCTTAAGGAAAGGTTCCATTTCCTTTTCGGTGCGCAGCGTTGTTTTTTCCACAGGCGGTACAGTACCTGCAGGAAATGCCTCGAGTATCTGGTCATGTAACAAAGTCAGGTATTTCAGTATTGCGGCTATAGGCCTTTTGGCCTTTTCAGCCGTAGCCAGGGAAGGTTTTCCGACTACGCCTTCGGGTGTAGCAGCTCTTTCTATTGCAGCATGGCCTTCTCCTTCAGACCAGCGGTGAGGTCTTCTGAAAGGTTCCACCGACTTGTCAAAATGCCCGTCGGGAAGATAACTTATACCTTCCGCATCCTGAACCACCGACATATCTATCATATCCTTGAACATCAACAGGCCAACCGATGTTTCGGCTTCGTCTGCATGAACAAAATGGGTTTCCAGGCTGTCCTCCCTGTCAACAGGATAGAAAAACTCACGCACCGCCCTGTGCCAGTCTAGCACCTGGAAAATTCCCGGCAGATGGTACCTCTTCATGAACTCCTGGACAGCAGATTCCAGCATCCACAGATGCCCATGGTTGTTTACCATGATTATCTTTCTGAACCCGTCATTCCATAATCCAAGCATTGTATAAATAAGGGTTTCTTTTACGACCTCTTCGGGCATGACTATCGTACCTGGCATACCAAGGTGGTGATACGGATGACCGCCGTAATTCAGCGGCGGAAAAGCCAGGCTTACTTCACAGCCTCTTTTTGCCGTATATCTTCTTACACCTTCAAGTATCTGGGTAACCATAAAGGTATCAAGACCGCTGTTTGCGTGCAAGCCGTGGTTTTCAGTACATCCGATCGGCACAAACACTATGTCGTTTTTTCTTCTTTTTTCTATGACTATATGCCTGGGGGTGTTCTGAATATAACAGCCAGGTTTTCCCAGTTCGGATTCAGAAGGAATTCCGTAATCCTCAAGGATTTTATCAATTTCTTCTTTTGATGCGTCCCAGATTTGCTTTTTAAGCCTTCCAACGGTATTATCTTCAAATATGATAGCCGGGCTATCGGTTAAAAGCCATTTCTTATCCTTTTCTGCCATTTTATATCCCCCCAATCGTCAGTCCATCACACAGGTGATCTTGCATTCTTTTCTGTCGGTCCTTAGCATAACAATATTCTCAGGTACCTCATCCAGCGTGATTTTCTTCGTAATCATTGGCAGGACATCCATTCCTGAAGCAATGCTCTGGATTACCCTTGGGAATGTGCCGTCTCCCGAATGTCCCTGGGCACCTACTATCTGTGCTCTTCTTACCTGCAGGACTTCTCCGGTAACGGGCATCTTCGCATCAGCTCTTGCAACTACAACTATGGTACTGTCAAGTGTTCTTCCTTCCCAGATTGCTTTTTCAATTCCCGGATATACTACCGTGGGCAGTCCGGTGGCTTCAAGATACAGTTTTGCGCCCATACCGTCGGTTATTTCAAGAACTTTTTCGGTGAAGTCTTCTTTAACCGGGTTGATAATATAATCTGCACCCATGATTTTTCCAAGTTCGGCTCTTTCGGGCTGCGGCTCGGAAAGGATTACCCTTGCGGCACCCTGTCTCTTCAGAATTGCGCATGCTGCCAGTCCAATCGGGCCTCCGCCGCATATAACAACGTTGTCGCCGGGCTTAATTCCGCCGCCCCTCTGAATTACGGCGTTATATGCAACCGAAAAAGGTTCAACGAGAGATCCGGCAAGGAAAATCTCTTCTTCGGTCTTGTACGCACGTTTTAACGGTTCAAGGCTCCACAGCAGTTTTGCAGGCAGAACTATGTATTTTGCAAAACCTCCGTTTACATTGAAACCAATTTCGTCCAGCCTTTCACAGTGGTTGGGGAACCCGTCGGCACATGGCTGGCAGCTTCCGCACCATACCATTTCCTCTGTACATACCATTTCGCCGCCCTTATATGGCTTGTTTGTCACCTTGTCAATGGCGCCCGGACCTGCTTCAACAACGACACCCGAAAGCTCATGACCCAGAATGGTTGGGAAACCTGTCAAACCCGGGTAGTAGATATATCCGTCGTCATCGGGCTGTGCCATATGCACGTCGCTGCCGCAAATACCGCAAGCCTTTACCTGTACCAGAACCTCACCTGGTCCGGGCTTTGGAATATCGTATTCGCGGATCTCAATCCTGGGATTCCTCCATACCTGGCTGCCAAGATATGTCTGCTTTTTGTCGATATCCTTGGGACCGAGCTTGAAGCCTTCCCTTGGTTCCCAGTCTGCAATCAGTGTTACACCTCTCATTTTACCTTCCATAAAAAAACCCCCTTGCTTTAATATAATATTTTCAAATGCAAACGTTTGCATTTAACTGCAAAAAATATTCCGGCAGAACTTGATTAAAAAAGGAAATTACATCTATATTCTGCCGCACGTACCTCTCACTATTAAAAACGGTTCCAATATAACCTTCCTTGAGTCTGCGTTCCCTGAGATTAAATCCAGAAGTATACCGGCAGCCTTTTGACCTATTTCCAGCTTCGGCTGCGCAACAGTTGTAAGATTTATTTTTGGCAGTGAACCATATTCGATATCATCCATGCCTATAATGGAAATATCCTTCGGTACCTCATAACCGTGTCTTTCTGCGGCTTCCATTATACCAAGGGCAATAATGTCGTTCTCGGCAACAATTGCCGTCGGAACCCTCCTGTTTTTCACCATTTCAAGAAAGGTCCCGTAACCGCTCTCTTTTCTGAAACTATACCCTTTTATACTGTTAATGTCGGTTTCCAGTCCGTTCTCCATCAGTGCATGTTTGTACCCATTGATGCGATCTATGTGCGAAGTGGATTTGTCATGCCCGCCGATAAATGCAATATTCTTGTGTCCGAGCTTTATCAGGTATTCAGTGGCAATATACCCGGCTTTGTAATCGTCAATGACAACATAACTGGCATTGCCGTCATCCACCCTGTTTCCTATGTATACAACAGGTATGTCGGCCTTGTTTTTTGATACATAATTGCATGTATCGACCGAAACAGGGGCGATAATTATTCCGTCCACCCTGCGTTCCTCGAGAATATTCAGGTAGTTTTGCTCATTCTTCTCATCCCAGTTTGTATTGCACAGGAAAACACAATACCCGTTTTCCCTTGCAAAGTCCTCGACACCTCTTGCCACTTCGGGATAAAACGGGTTGGTTATGTCGGGAATCAACAGGGCTATCATATTTGTATTCTTCTTTACAAGTCCTCTTGCAACTGCATTCGGAGTATAGCCCATTTGCTTTGCTATTTCTTTTATTCTTTTCCTGGTATTTTCATTGATCTCGGGGAGATCGTTCAACGCCCTTGAAACCGTTGCATACGACACCCCTGCTACTTTCGCGATATCTTTTATAGTTACCGGCATGATTTAATACCTTTATCGTAAACGTTTGAAATTATAATATCAGACTATTAAGTTTTTGTCAATCAGATATATTATCATATAAAATCAATGATGACATGCAGTTACCGTTCAGATGTCAGAACAGCAGCGGGTGATTCGGGAGATTGGCACAGATCAACACGATTTAGAGACATTCTGCACTCCGGTAAATTGAGAGCGTGGAACCGGGCGATCCAGGACATGGATACCCGGGCATTGCAAATCAGTACATCTGAACAGTAATCTCATATTTTGAATGCAAAAGGCAAATGTCCTTTCGGGTGCAAGCTGAAACCCGCACTGAAAGGACAATGGTCAAGTGGTTTTAATACTCTCGTATTGTTACATTTCCTGATGTTGTACTAATATTTACCTCGCCGGACCCGTTTCCCACTTTGCCCTCCAGGTGTCTGCCATCGGAAGATGAGATTTTGACGGGAATATCATTGCATTTAATAACACCCGTAACGGTTTTCACATTCATGGTAAATTCACTGCCTGACGGCAATGCCAGGTTTATATTTCCTGATGCGCTTTTCGCATTAATTAACTCAAAATTTTCCTCAAATTCCGCCCGGATGTTGCCTGAGGTTACATTTAGATCTGCAGAACCATTCCTCATTTTAATCTTTATGGAACCTGAAACGGTCTCAGATTTGACTTTTTCTGCTACAACATCTTTTGTTTCAATATCTCCGGAACCGGCGGCAAGTCTGCCTTCTTTGCACTCAAGTTTATCGATATGGCATTTTCCTGAAACAGTATTTACCTCCAATTTATCTGAAAATACTGCTTCCTTTATATTTAAATCACCCGAGGAGGATTTAATGAATCCCTTCTCACCACTTAACTTGCCTGCATCTATGTTACCTGAAACCGTTTCTGCTGCAATATAATATCCTGTTATATACTGAATCTTAATATCCCCTGAACTGCTTTTCAGAGCAACATCCGATCCAGACAGCGTCTGCGCAGAGATATTGCCTGATGCAGACCTGATATCCAGCTTGTTAATCCATGATTCGGGTATGGTAACATCCAGGCGGAGATTATCGGAAAAATAACGGAAAAACCTTTTACCGGCCTGCAGATACTTAACACTTACCGCAATACCCTGTCCATTCTCCTCCAGTTCCAGGCAAGGAACAATATCTTCACTTGTTGCCTTTACCTCGCCGTAAAGATGAGCTTTTACACTGTCCCTGTCATGAGTATAAACATTTACATTAGTTGATGCCACATCCACGGAAATCATCTCTTTGCCTTGCGCGGAAAGCTCTCCATTTTCATCTACCATATATGCCTATTATACTGGTTTTCGATTTTATTCTTTCAAACATATCAGTATCAACTCCCTCATTTTTCCATCATTTCAGAATGCCCGGCCTTTATTGATTTCGTACCGTTACATTTCCCGATGTTGTGTTAATTCTTACTTCGCCGGACCCGTTTCCAACTTTGCCTGCCAGCTGCCTGCCATTGGAAGATGAGATATTGACGGGAAAATCATTGCATTTTATATCGCCCGAAACAGTTTTTACATCGAGGTTGAACTGGCTGTCATGCGGTAACGTTAAACTTACATCCCCCGATATGCTTATTGCCTTAATCCGGTCAAAGCTTTCTTCAAATTCCGCACTGATATTACCCGATGTTGTCTTTAATTCCGCCGAGCCGTTTTTCATTTTCAGAGTTATTTTGCCAGAAATGGTCTCGGATTTGAATGATTCGGAAAATATATCTTTAATTACAATATCTCCGGAGCTTGACCTGAAATCGGCTTCGGTACATTCAATCCTGTCAATCCTATACTTTCCCGAAATTGTATTTGCGTCAATATTATCTGAAAAAACCGCCTTATCTATTATAATATCCCCCGAAGAAGACTTGAAAAATCCGCTCTCTCCATTCAACACCCCTATCTCTGTTTTGCCCGAGATGGTTTCGGTTTTGATACTCCTGCCTGTTATGCCATGTATCTTGATATTCCCCGAACTGCTTTTCAGGTAAATATCGGTTCCCGACAGGTCCGGTGCGGAGATATCGCCTGATACGGCGACGATATCCAGCTTATTCAGCCATGCTTCAGGTATTGTGACATCCAGTGTAAGATCAGCCGAAAAATTATGCTGAACGACTTGCGGGTACTTAACCCTTATCACAGCAGTCTGTCCATCCTCTTCAAGTTCCAGGTAAGGAACCGCATCCTTGTTTGATGTATTAACCTCACCGTAAAGGCGTGCTTTAACACTGTCCTGATTGTGAGTATAAATATTTATCCCTGTGGCTGCAGCATTCACCGATATTTTATCACATCCCTGCGTGGAAAGCTCCCCGTTCTCGTCAACTGTGTAACCGCCAGAATTTTCTGATATGGATGTTTTCTTTTCCTGTATATAGGTATTGTGTTCCATATTATAATCATCTTTTCCGAATAACATGAACCCGGTGAACAAAACCAGGATCAGAATAATAAAACCTATCATCGGAAGGACGTTAACCCCTCTTGAATCCATTTAAATACCCCCTCGAATGTTACGGTATCCAGATTTTGCATTACCTGTTACCTATTATTTGTAACATAAACGCAGCCTATACTACAAGGGAGTTAATCCAATTCTAATGAAACTTTAATTAACACCGTTATTGTTCAGAGGTCAGCATAACAGTGTGCAATACGCCTCGTGCATAAAATCAAATGCTCCGGTAAGGAGCATTTGATTTATATCCCGAAACAGGACCCGCTATGGATATTGCAATAGTATATCTGAACAGTAACTTAGCACAGGACAAGTCCTGTTTTATTATTCCGATATATCACCATGTTCCAGCTGCATGGTATACTGGTTTGTATAAAGTCTTGCATAATGACCTTTACGTGCCAGGAGCTGCTGGTGGGTTCCCTCCTCGATAATCCTGCCGTCCCTTATAACCAGGATCCTGTCCGCTGACCGTATTGTTGAAAGCCTGTGAGCTATTATGAAGCTTGTTCTGTTTTTAAGAATATTGGCTATCGCACCCTGTATAAGGTGTTCGGTTTCGGTATCCACCGATGACGTTGCCTCGTCAAGAACAAAAATCGCAGGATCGGCTATAATTGCCCTGGCAAATGATACCAGCTGTTTTTCTCCGGTGGATAACAGTGACCCTCCCTCACCGACCGGGGTGTCGTATCCTTTTTCCATTTTCATGACTATATCGTGCAGGTTAACCAGCTTGCTGGCCCGGATAATTTCATCTTCGGTCGCGTCCAGTTTTCCGTATAATATATTGTCCCTGATTGTTCCGCTGAAAAGATGCGGTGTCTGGAGTACATACCCGAGGTTTGAATGCAGCCACATCAATGGCATTTTTGTATAATCATGGCCGTCTATCAGAATTCTTCCTCCGGTGGGCTCATAAAACCTGCATGCAAGGTTTACAATAGTACTCTTTCCTGCACCGGTATCACCTACAAGGGCAATTTTCTCCCCTGCTTTTACAGACAGGTTGAAGTTCTCCAGCACCTTTTCGCCGGTTTTATATGCAAACGTAACATTCTCGAAAACTATATTCCCCTTTATACCGGGCCAGTTCTTCCTGTCGTTCAATCCATTCCTGGCAAGCTCTTCGACATTGTCTACTATGTCGGGTTTTGTTTCAAGCAACGACATTATCCTTTCTGCAGAAGCCTGGGCTGATTGCAGATCGGTAAAAATTCTTGCCATATCCCTTATAGGGAAGAAAAATTGTATTGCATAGGAAATAAACGCTGTCAGCGTACCAAAGCTTAACGTTCCCACCATCAGCCTGTTGCCGCCTCTCCATATTACAATGCTTGCGGCTATGCTTCCCAGAAGAGTTACAATCGGCATGTATACTGCTGCAAAGGTTGCGGCACTTATAGACTTGCGGTTCATTTCATTGGTCAGGTTCATGAAATCATTCAGGTTACCCTCTTCCCGGACAAGGGTTTTGGTTGTTTTAACACCCTGTATCCCTTCGTTAAACGCCGCAGTAATCAGCGAATTTGTTTTGCGGATATCACGGTGATTTAACAGGATTCTTTTCTGGAAGTATATGCTTACCAGGAACAGTACCGGGATTACAATAAATGTCAGAAGCGCCAGCTTCCATTCAAGAACCAGCATGACTATACTTGTAATAACCATCATGCAAAGTCCCCAGGCAAAGTCAACCAATCCCCATGACAATGTATTGCCAAGCCTCCATATGTCCGAAGTAAGCCTGGACATCATCCATCCTACAGGGGTGGTATCATAATATGAAAAGGATAATTCCTGCAAATGCTCAAATCCATCCTTTCTTATGTCATAACATACCCCTGTTTCAACATACCCGGCATATGAAATCATCACTTTTACAATTATTGCCTGTATGATTACAACCAAAATATAGGCGATAAAAAATACGACTGTACCCGAAGTGTTATGCACCACAATGAAATTGTCTATGGCATAACGCTGCATTAAAGGTATTAACGCATCAAAACCCGCCAGCATTGCCATAAAAAGGCTCAGCATTATTAATCTGCCCTTATAGGGTTTTGCGTAGCGTAAAAACTTTTTCCATAAATCTATATTAATGCCTTTTGAAAAAACCTCTTCCTGAAAGGTATTATTCATCGCTGCTCTCTCCTTCCCGTCCTTCTTCGAGTGAACTTTGGATGGCCCAGATTCGTGAGTACAGACCTTCTTCACGAACAAGTTCATCATGGGTGCCCATTTGAACAATCCTGCCTTTATCCAGCACCACGATAAAATCAGCCTGTGCCAAAGTATTTATTCTGTGAGAGATTATAAATGTGGTAACACCCTTGCTGCGTTCCCTGAGCGCCTGGCGAATCATTATATCGGTTTCCATGTCAACAGCACTTAACGAATCATCAAAAATAAGTACCGGGTGATTTTTCAGTACGGTACGTGCTATTGCAACACGCTGTACCTGACCTCCCGAAAGGGTTACCCCTCTTTCACCCACAAGGGTGTCATACCCTTTTTCAAAGGATATTACGGTATCATGTATGGCGGCGATTTTTGCAGCTCTTTCAACTTCATCCATACCGGCGTCAGGCTTTGCAAGTTTTATGTTTTCCAGTACGGTCTTCGAAAAAAGGAATGGTTCCTGGAGGACTATTCCAATGTGACTGCGCAGCCATTTTTTATCTATATCTTTAAGTTCATACCCGTCGATCTTTATTGAGCCTTTCTGGTAATCAAAAAGCCTTACCAGCAAATGCATCAGCGATGATTTTCCGCACCCTGTCGGACCCAGTATTCCCACTGTCTGTCCCTGCTTGACTTCAAAGGATATATCTTTTAAAGGATTTGTTCCGTCAGGATACTGGAAACTTACATTTTCAAACACTATGTTGCCCTTGATCTCCGGAGTCAGCCCCTGTGTGAATTTCGGTTCTGCAGGCTTGTCGAGTATTTCGATTATCCTGTCAAAAGCTACAAATGCCTGGCCCATGTCCGAAATAACTCTTCCAAGCTGCCTGATGGGCCAGATAAGGTTTCTTATGTATGTTATGAAAAGAATAACCGTTCCAAGGGTAATTCTGCCGCCTGCCGCCCAGCTGACCGAAATAAACAGCACCAGCATTGCCTGGGACATGCAAAGCAAGTCTGACATTGACCAGTACCAGGCCAGCAGTTCATTCAACTTTCTGACCTTCTCCCTGTGGTTTTCATTTTTTCCCCTGAACTTTTCAATCTCGTAGTTCTGTCTTCCAAATGCCCTGACTACGCGTACCCCTGTTAAATTCTCCTGGAGGGTTGCATGCAGCTCCGAATCGGTTTGTTCCACTTCAAGAAAGGTTTTCTTTACTTTTGCAAAAAATACGACAGAGACCAGGAAAATCAACGGAACTACAACCAGGGAATACATGGTCAGTTCAACATTGAGCCTGAGCATAACAACAAGGGTAAATATTACGGTAAATAATATTTCACCCACCTGGGTAACCTGGTTCGCCATGAATTTCCTCATTGTTTCAACATCGGCTGTACATCTTTGAGTAAGGTCACCGGTCTGAGATTTTACATGTTCATGGTATTCCATATGCTGAAGATGATCATACAAAGTATCGCGGATGTTCTTTGTAGCATTTTCGGTACTTATTGCAAACCAACGGTTTTTTATATATTGAAAAATACCTGTGAGCAACGTCAATATAACAAACAGCAAACCCAGTATCCAAATATTCTCTCTCAATGCGTCCCTTCCGCCAAAAACCAAGACTTTCATCATAATCCACTCCGGCAGATTTATAGGTTCTTCACCTATAACCGAATCCACCGTAAAGCTTATCACCATCGGACTGATGATGGAAAACACAACGGCAATTCCGGAAAAAATAATGGCCAGGAAATATCGAAGCAAATTTTTCCTTGTAAACTGCAATAAAATTTTAAGTCTCTTCATAAAAACCTCCCTGTCCGAGTAAAACTCCGTCCCGCTTGCGCGGACTATGTCAAAATTACAGGCATCGAAATGACTTTGCCCGTTTCACATGAATTACAGGCTTAAATCTAATAAAGGCCACAGGCCCTGTTTGAACCCGCAGCCTCTTAACTTCAAAAGGGTGTTAAAGACAGGATATGCCTACAGACTGCAGGTTGATTTCACGAAAACGGCCGGCTATGTTTAAATCTTGGTAAATATAAAATGTAAAAACGGACATGGTGAAACCTCCTTGTATTTGCCACTCTTTTTATATTACCCCCACTTTTGTTTAATGTAAAGAGAAAGAATGGTTATAGTACCAATATTACAATATGATTACATGTTGAAAAAAAACGAACTAATTTTGCTGATATTAGTCTAATCCATTATAAAATACAAAAAAGGAGATGATGGCATGAAAAAATTCTCGTTGATACTTTTTTCGGTAATTATTTTTGTATCAATATTTTCGTTTTCGGTTTTTGCCGACCAGGACGTTTCATTGTATCTGAACAATGAGAAAGTCGAACCGGGTACACCACCTGTATTTAAAAATCAAAGGACTATGGTAACCCTTGACTTTTTCGAAAAAGCAGGTGTTATTACAGTATTTGATAGGGAAACAGAAAAAATAACCCTGGATGGAGAGTACTCATCGGTTGAGTTTACCATTGGAGAAGAAATTGCATTAATTCACAGAAAATTCGATTTTACCGGAATATCCGAAAGAATTGAATTGGACGTGGCTCCTTTCATACTTGACGGTATGGTTTATGTTCCGTTGCGTTTTGCCGCTGAAAGCCTTGGGGCACTGGTAGAATGGAATGCGGTTGATAAATCTGTTCTGGTTTCATTTGAAAAAGGAACCGATATCATTCCTGTCGAAAGACCGGTGGAATACGAAGAGATTGACATTTCGGAGCCTTCGGATGAAGACGGACTGTATGAGTGGGTACAGGAAAACAGAATCAGCAAGGGTATATACCATAAATCAATCAATGGTAAAAACTATATCCTGATTTGTGCCGGTGAAAAACCGACAGGCGGATATTCAATAGAAATCAGGAGCATTACACAGGTTTCCCCCGGAAGAATTTATATGGATGCCGAAGTGATTGAACCATCCCCTGATACGATGGTAATCCAGATAATTACGTATCCATGCAGACTGATAGTTATTGACAGCGATGGTGAGATTTCGGTGGATGGTGATATCAATGATAATGCGGTTACAAACAACGAAGAACTGAGTTTTGAAACCGTAAACCCGGATATCGTCGCATCAAATGAAGAGCTGTCCGCATGGATACAGCAGGTGCATACCGAAGCGGGAATCCACAGCAAGCAAATAGGTGAACATGTATATGTAGTTGCTGCAGCAGGACAAAAAAATACAGGCGGTTACTCGGTTATTGTTGAAAAAGTAACAAGAGAACATTCCGGTGATGTATACGTTCATGCTGTTGTTGAAAGTCCTGATCCCGATATGATGGTAATACAGGTAATCACCTGGCCCTATACGGTAATCAGGCTTGAAGGAACCG
>Ga0134093_1000047_pt1 | contig 130326 bp, 114 predicted proteins | sample 4_1taG_FD_94452 | JGI IMG/M metagenome (GOLD analysis project Ga0134093, IMG submission 94452) | Switchgrass degrading microbial communities from high solid loading bioreactors in New Hampshire, USA - 4_13_20_68_A1 metaG | ecosystem: Engineered > Bioreactor > Semi-continuous > Anaerobic >...
CATTAGGAACCCGTGTATATTTTGATACCAACCGGTTGTTGCACCAACAAGAGGGATTTCATCCTGTTTCCCATTTCCATTGGGGTCCCCATTTTTAACAGCTTTCAAGTATTCATAAAGCTCATCTGTTGTTCCCGGTATTTTACTTATACCAAGGGCATCCATAAAAGTCTTGTTTATCCAGAACCTCTGCGCTAATTGGCAATTAAAACATGTAAAGTGGCTTGGAAGTGCATATATATTACCATCAGGTGCAGTAATCTGCGTTATTACGTCAGGATGTGCTTCTAATAACTCTTTCATATAAAAAGCATGCTTATCTATAAGATCATTTAATGGTATAAAGAGACCTTGTGATCCATAATTAATCAAATTTTGATTGGTCATTGGACACCCCACAATGGCATCCGGGAGATCTGCTCCACTACTTAATATAATGTTAAGTTTATCACTGGCCTCTTTTTCAGGAAGTAGATTAAACTTAATTTTTACATTAGTCATTTCCTCGAGATGTCTTGTAAATTTATTATCTTCATAATCTGTAACTGTACTCTTATAGGGCATCATGAATTCAAGTTCAACTTTTTCATCTACTATTGGTAATACACCTGGAGCAGAAATCTTGTATTTACTGCCACCACTAGAAGTATCTATAGAACTACTGTCACTTGCTTTAGTCTTCTCTTGCGATGAAGAATCACTGTCTCGCTGCTTTGTTGAGCTACATGCTGTAAACGGTAGCGTAAGTAGTAAAACCAGTACTAAAAGTAAAGCTAGTTTTTTACTCATGTTTTAACTCCTCCTTTAATTTAAAAAATTCATTATTAAATCAAAAAATTAATATTTTTATTAATAAATCTGACGTATGTGGATTAGTAATTCATCCCACTCTGCAACTTTAATTGCTTAAACTTGTAATTATTTCACGAATTTTCCATTAACAAGTTTAAATGCACGTAGAATGAACTCGCAATTATCTAAAACTTATGTTTACATGTTAGCCCTTTAAAGCTCCGACCATAACACCCTTTACAAAATATTTCTGAACAAAAGGATATGCAATCCATACGGGCACACTTGCTACTATAATTAGAGAATACTTTAGTAAATCAGCAAGACCTTGTTTCGCTGCCATTAAGGTTGGATCAGTGATCATACTAGAATCTATCTGATTCATAATAAGAATTTCTCTTAATATTATCTGTAAAGGAAATAGTTTTTTATCACTGAGGTATATAAATGCATTAAAATACTGGTTCCAATGACCTACTGCATAAAAAAGAACCAGGACAGCCGTAATAGCTTTAGATAATGGTAGCACAACACTCCACAAAAATCTTATATGGCTGCATCCATCAAGTTCTGCAGCTTCGAAGAGTTCATCTGATATATTAGATTGGTAATATGTTCTTGTTATAATTACGTTCCACGCCCCGATTGCATTTGGTAACAACATTGCCCATCTGGTATTGATTAATCCTAAATTTTGTACAAGTATATACGTAGGAATTAGACCACCACTAAATATCATTGTAAATGACACAATAAACATAAACACATTTCGCCCGTACATCTCTTTTCTGGACAGTGGATATGCACACAAGACTGTAAGAAAAAGATTTATACTTGTACCAACTACTGTGTAAAATATTGTATTGGCATATCCTAAAATTACTTTATTATTTTCAAATATAGCTTTGTAACCTTCTAGCGAAAACTCAACAGGAAATAGGGTAACCCTTCCAGCCATAACTGCAGACGGAGAACTGAACGAAGCACTAAAAACATATATTATAGGATAAGCAACTACTAACAGACAAAATAGTAGAAATAAATCATTAATCGTGTAGAAAAGATGTTCTCCTCTTGTCTGGATAGCTTCAATACCTGCCCTTTTCTTTTTCTTAATGATACCCACGTTTACCACTCCAAACTCTAATCAAATATTTCTTGGCGTAAAACCTACCAGAGACTCGTTTCGGTGGTTGTCTTTGCTATTTTGTTAACTATAATAATAAGCAATAAGTTAATAGCAGAGTTAAAAAAACCTATAGCCGTGGCATATGAAAAGTTAGCAGCCGCAGACTTTAAACCTACTGAATACTCATAAGTAGCTATAACCTGTGAAGAACGAAGATTTAAAGGATTCTGCATAAGAAATACTTTTTCAAACCCAACATTCATTAGTTGCCCACAGTTCATAATAAGAAGTATTATTGCTGTAGGCATTATACCTGGCAGGTCTATATGTATTACTCGTTTAAACCTACTTGCACCATCAATCATAGCCGCTTCATGTAGTTCTTGTGATATACTTGATAATGCAGCAAGAAATATTATGCTATTCCATCCAGTATGTTGCCATATACCAGACCATACATAAATTGATTTAAAAAACTCTGGGACACCCATAAAGTCTATTGCTTTCCCTCCCAGAGCTGTTATAAACTTATTTACAATACCAATTCTTGGATTAAGAAACTGCATAACTATGCCAACCATAACTACTGTGGATATAAAGTAAGGCATATATGTTACATATTGAGTAACTTTTTTGAATTTATTCCTGTAAGTTACATTAAGAGCTATCGCCAAAATTATTGGTATTGGGAAACCTGCAACTAGATTATATATCGTAATGCCTAATGTATTTGTTACTACTCTTGTAAATACATAACTATTGAAGAATTTATTGAAATTGGCTAACCCTACCCATTTACTTCCCCATATTCCATCAGCAGCCTTGTAATCTTTAAACGCGATCTGCAATCCATACATTGGTACATATCTAAAAATTATGAACCATATAAGTGGAAGAAGAAAAATTAAATATAACTGTAAACTTTTTTTAATACGTTTTTTTACAATGCTAAAAGGCGAAGTGTTTTTGGTGATTTTAGCATTTCCTTGAGTAGGTGCTTGAACTAAGTTCAAATAATTACCCCCTCTCTATACTAAAGACAACAAAAAATGGATACACAGATACTAGCCTTTGAACATATTGCACACTAGACTTGGAAACATCAACAGCATCTTCAGTATAAAATGCAAAAAAATTTGTGTAAAGTTGAACTTTATAAAAATAAATGAACAGTTCCAGAAACATAAATGATTTTTTCGTTTAAACGTGATTATTTCCAGAAAATATGTCGGCAAACCTGTCCAATTATGTATAATATGCACAAAACTGATGCCCTCATAATAGGACATCAGTTTCAAAAAATAATATATAAACCTGATGTATTTTTTAATCTTTAACTTTAATATATCTTTCTGCCTTTTTCATCAGGGATGCCGGTTTTCCTGTAAAAATATGAATTGATTACGTCTCTCCATTCTCTGGCGTGTTCTATCTGTTCCTCCAACCTTTTTAGTACGTGTTCGAACCTGAGACCATCCACTTTCCCTTTAAGGCTCAACCATTGCTCCCTTAATTCTTTTGCCTGTTCCACGCCTTCAAAATGGGTGTCGTAAATATGTTGAATAATGGTCTTGCCGGACTTCAACCTGTATGTGTAGGGAAGCCGGTGGAAGAAAAGTATTAGTTCGTCAGGACATGTATCCGGAGATTCATACATCTCCATATTTTCCTTGAAATATTGGGCTGTAAAACCTGTTCCGTTCTTCACGGTTCTGTCCACGCCTATCTTTTCGTGGTCAGCTTTATGATAGGTGCCCCACCTGGAATATTCATAGCCGTCGGGATTAGGCCCGTAATGATAAGACGGATTTACCATCCAGCCAATACCAAGGGGAGCATTGTAGTTTTCATAAATCCGCCAGGATTTGAGGAGCATATCAGAAATCGTTCCCAAAACATCCGGATCGCTGCCATAAGTCAACTTTATCCATTCCTCGGTTATCTTTTCAGCCGACAGTTCCGGATTCCATGCCAGGCGGGCGTATCCATACAAGTTGGCCTGTGCCAGATAATGGCCTGTCCAGTTATAGTCACGTCCCACATTTACCACACCTGCAAAACCTGAATACTTATAGTCAAACAATGAACCGTCCACAACCCGCTTAACGGTAGAGCCTTTCCCTTTTGCATAGGTGTCAAAATCAAGAACTTCCTTCCACATGGGTATAAGGTAACACAGGTGCCTTTGTTGGCCTGTATATTCCTGGGTTATCTGCAGTTCAATCATCTGGTTGGTATATTTCATGGCACCAAAAAGCGGAGAGACCGGTTCACGTACCTGGAAATCCATAGGTCCGTTCTTGATCTGAAGTATTACATTATCCATAAACTGGCCATCAAGATACTGGTAGTTTTCATAAGCGGCCTTGGCCCGGTCAATGGACAGGTCGCGCCAATCCTGCTGGCAATTGTACACAAAGCACCGCCATATCAAAATACCGCCATGAGGCTTTAGCGCCCTGGCAATCATGTTGGCACCTTCTGCGTGATTCCGGTTATAAGTATATGGACCTGGCCTGTTTTCAGAATCCGCTTTTACTAAAAATCCACCAAAGTCAGGTATTACTTCATATATTTTGTCAACTGTCTGCTTCCACCATCCTGCAACTCTTTCATCCAACGGGTCTGCAGTGTCCAGGCCGGTCAGCTGAATAGGGCTTGCATAATTGATGCTCAAATAAGTCTGAATGCCATATTTTCTGAAAATATCCGCCAATGTCTTTACTACATGGATTTTATCCGCAACAAGCCTTGTTTCCTGGTAATGCACATTGACATTATTGATGACTACTCCGTTTATGCCGACAGAGGCCAAAAGCCTTGCATAATACCTTACTCTGTCCAGGTCTTCGGTAAGTTCATATCCTTCATAAAACAATGACCTGCCGGCATACCCTCGTTCAATGCTGCCATCCATGTTGTCCCAGTGGTTTATCATACGGAGGGGGTTGACCGGGTTTTCAATTATATGGAGGTTTTCTATATCGCTTCTGAAGACAAGTTTATAAAGGAATTTAAACACACCGTAAATCAGGCCTCGGCCAGACCTGGCAGCTATGTATATATATTTTTCCCGGCCGGTGTTTACCGTCTTAATCATAAAACCTTCGAAAGATACCTGCTTTATTTCTTCCTTATCCACTTTTATGTATGGTGAATCTTCGTTAATTAGTTCGAGGACAATAAAATGTTCCCCCGAAGGTTTGCAGGATACCGCAGGCTTTATGGAAAGCATGTCCTGAAGGCTGCGTACAAGTTCATCACATGCTGTTCTGGCCGTTTCTCCTTCTTCATCAAACACTATGTTCGAACACCATTTTTTATAGTTTTCAAGAACGGTACTGTCCACAAAAGGTGAAAACCCAAGCCAGCAATCATCATAACGTTTTTTACCACCGGTTATGCAGTTCGCCATGTATAGTCCCTCCACCTTTCCAGTATTTTTTCTTGTCTAAGTATATATTATTATAAAACACAAATTTATTCCATATCCATAAAGGTATGAACAACACTGAAACGCTGGAATACTATTCATCTGCCCTGCATAGCATACATCTCTCAGGCCGGTTATATCAAACTGTAAATGATGATACCTGCAACACCTGACCCGAATATGACCAGAATAGGATGTACCTTGAATTTGACCAGTGCCAGCAGGGCAAGAACCGCTATTATTACACTGGGTATGTCAATTACCTCCAGAGGCGCTTTCAGCAAATTCATCAACATTTCCAGTGAAAGGGACTGTTTGAAAATGCTTGTCTCTGCAATGAAAATTGTTGAAGTCATCACAAGGCCCGCAATTACCGGCCTTATGCCGTAAAAAGCGGATATCTTGAGGGGATGGTTCTGGAACTTGTAAAATATCATCGATACAAGTATGGCAAGAATAAATGAAGGCAGGACAACCCCGCTTGTTGCAGCTGCAGAGCCGAAAAATCCTGCGGTTTTGTAACCGACAAAAGTCGCGGAGTTCACTGCAATGGGTCCCGGGGTCATTTCGGCAATTGCGATGATATCAACAAATTCTGCGGTAGTAAGCCAATTATTACTCTCAATTTCGCTCTGGATCAGGGGAATCATGGCATATCCGCCGCCAAAACTGAATAAACCGATTTTAAAAAACGTTATTAACAACTTGAGGTATATCATTTGCCGTTCCCTCCATTTCTCTTTTCAGCATTTAGGGACTTGTCCGGGAAAAGGGCTTTTATTAATATTCCTGCCACTGCCCCTCCGATTATTGCAAAAATCGAATGTATTTCGAAGAATAAAACCAGCGCGAATGCAACTAAAGCTATGAGTAATGTAATTTTATCCTTAACCGAGGTCTTTGATATCCGTACAGCGGCTGACCCGATAAGGACTGCCACACAGGGACGTATACCCTTGAACATGTTTTTGACTATGATATTGTCCTGAACCCTTGTAAAAAACATGGCAATAATCAATATAATCAGGAATGACGGCAATACTACGCCGAGGGTTGCTGCTACGGCGCCTTTTTTGCCTGAAACCTTGTAACCTACCTGTGTTGCAGAGTTGATGGCAATAACTCCGGGAATGGACTGGGCTACGGCAAATATATCAACAATTTCATCCTCATCTATCCACTTTTTCCTTGTAACAACCTCTTTTTCTATAAGAGGGATCATGGCCAATCCCCCGCCGAATGTAAACCCTCCTATTTTAAAAAAGGTAACGAAAAGGTCAATAAGAGTTCTGAATGTTTTTTTACGGTCCATTTTTCATGCCTCATTTCTAATGTCTTTTTAGCATTCGGATGATATTTTACCATATTAATCAAACTCCAGGAAGCCCATTTTCAGCAAATCATCCCTGTTTATGGTATTTTCGACGGGAAGGCCCATATCCCTTTGAAATTTATGTACAGAACTTTTCATTATCTCGCCGTATATACCATCCACCGTGCCCTGGTAATAACCGAGTTCCTTGAGCCTTCTCTGGACTTCATACACATCTGCTCCCCTGGCGCCTACATTTATAGGTTTAAACCCATTCCCGAAAGCTCCGAAACTTCCGTTTACAATAATGACAGGCGTACCTATTGACACCATATTATAAAGCTCCCTGATATCCCTGTTATACATTCTGATGCAGCCGTGGCTTGCCGCCCAACCAATAGAACTGGGCCTGTTGGTGCCATGTATGCCATATGTTCCCCAGGGCACGTTAAGTCCCAGCCATCTGTCACCAAACCCGCCTCCCCAGCTTCCTTTGCTGACAATTTTCCACGAACCGAGGGGCGAAGGAGTTGATGCTTTCCCTGATGAAATAGGATATTTTCTGACGCATACATTGTCATCCAAAAGATACAGGGTGTTATCTTCAATTTCTATAAAAATTACATAATTGTGCTTATCATCGGCCAGCACATAACTTGCATTTCTGCCGGTTAAAAAATTTACTGTCATAAATACCGGCAAAATTAATAAGACAAGAAAAACAGTTGGCAGGCTGCGTTTCAAAAAAACACCTCCCGAATAAAAATATGCATGCAGCTTTACTTAAAAAGCGCTACATTATCATAATTTACTCGGGCTAAATACAAAAAATTCTGTCAAATTCTGTATTAGGGAGATTTCCAGCAATATGAAAAACATTTTCGGATATGTGTTTAACTGATCGGACCGCGGAGGGGCTTGGACGTCCCTCCGTTCAAAAATGAAGACAAGTTATAATCAGATTAAGTTGAAGTATACCTATGAGTATTTAACCGACATATTTCAAATAATCCCCATCACAGAGCTTTTTTAAATGTTCCTGATTGCCCGAATAATTAACAGCAATCAACATATAGTTTTCCATTATAAGCCCTTCCCAATAATGCATTACGTCATTTTTGTCAGCTTTAACTTTTTTGATGAATTTTTTTAAGTTTTTCAGGTCACTACATTTTTCGGAAACATTGCCCAGTATGGCCTTGTATTCCTCAATAACACTATCTGATAATTTTACAGTGCCCTTTGAGATACCTTCCATTAAACTATCGTAATCTTTGCACGCTAAAATACATGTTTCACTGGCCATATAATCACCTCCCATCATTAAAAGGTAATTATACGCCACAATTTTGAACATTATGTTAACAAACTATTAATACTAAAAATAACTTATCAGGGATATTATTCCATACGTATTGTAATTAAATTTCTTGCTAAGGTTTTCCTGCCCCGCCACGCAAAAGTCCTGTCGGTATATTTTGTCCTGAATTCCCTGTCAGACATGGCTAAGATTTCATCAGGGTCTAAATTAAATATCAGGTCTTCTGTAAATTCTTTAATAGGGGTTTTCCGGACATGCATATTATGGGGACATACCATTTGACAGACATCGCATCCATACGCTTTGTTATGTTTCTTAAGTATCTCCCATTGTCTTTCAGATAGGTCTCCTTTTTTTTGCGTAATGAAGGATACACAGCGCAGAGGATTAAAGTCGAAATTTCCCAGTATGGCGCAGCCCGGACATGCCCTGATGCAGGCGCCACATCGGGCACATGTTCTGTTATCAGGCTTGTCAGGCTCCAAAGGATAGTTATTTATTAAATACCCAATAAACACATAAGAACCATATTTGTCATTGATAATGCAATTATTTATGCCATAAAATCCAAGCCCGGCAAGATGAGCCAGGTACCTGTCAACCAGGGGACCATTGTCAATGAATGGCACGTATTTAAATCCGGGCAATTCCTTTTTAATCTCATTGCCCAGGGTTTCAAGCATATGCATCACAATTTTGTGATAGTCAATGGAATAGGCGTGAACAGAAAGATTGGAATTTTCCTTAAAACCTGTGAAATACGGAAAAAGGCAGACAATTACCGAATTTGCATCAGCCACTGTTTTATGCGGATCTATCCGCTTTTCAATATCCTTTTCTTCAAAACCTGTATATTTCCCTTCCTTTATTCTTGATACCAGAACAGGTTCAAGGCCGTAATAGGGCCCGGCCGGGGCAATACCCACCTGGTCTATGCCCAAATTGCCGCAAATTCTGATAATTTTCTCCTTTATGTCTTTCAATATTTCCTCCTTCTCACTTAAGCTCTTTTATTTCAAACATGTCGAAGGCAACCTTTTCCGTAAACTGCCCGTCGAAAAAGAATGTCCTTCGAAACATCACAAACTCCCTGGTGTTTTTTTCAAGCCAAATAGGTACGGGTATATCAAGCTTTTTACACAATTCAATCAGGCTTCTCTCAAGCCTTTCCGTATATGTTATACCGGATTCTGTGTTTTCCGCTTCCGCTTCGCCAAGGACCATGGTACCTTTTATCAACCTTCCGGACAGCCTCAAAAAATCAATCCTTTCCAAAAACCTGTTGTCTCACATGCCCATAATACCAGTAAGTCTTCCCGAAATCAAGACACGGATTATCTGGATGGGTTTGCGGGGAGATAAGCAAGTTAAGTCCCCGTTAACTGTCCATTCATTAAGAAAGTCCAAGCGCGCAGAACCTCCCAAAACGCTACCCGGCATCACTCGTCCTCCGTGGACTCGGATGCCGGCTTGCGGCATCCGTGCCGCAAATTTCGCGTTTTGTGAGAACCTGCACACTAAGACTTTCCAAATTCATTCCCAATGTTAACGTGAACTTAACTTGCTTACTCCCCTACAACTTGCCCGGGTCATCTTAGCTCAGTTACTTCTTGCACCAGGCTACTTACCGGAAATAAAAAGACGGTTCCGTTGGCATATTAACTAAATGGCTTTTCGCTTATTATCCTGTTTATGGCGTTTATATATGCTTTGATGCTGGCTTCAATTATGTCAGTGCTCACACCCCGTCCGAGAACGGCTTTTCCGTTATTGGAAACCCTGACTGTAACTTCGCCAAGAGCGTCTTTTCCTTCCGTTACAGCCCTTAAATTGTAATCTTCCAGCTTAAGCTCCATATTGACAGCCCTTTCAAGAGCTTTGAATGCCGCGTCTACCGGGCCGTCGCCCGTAGCTGCTTCCGTCAGGCTCTTATCTTCATGCTTAAGGCTCACCACAGCTGTCGCGATCAGCTTATTTCCGCTGCTTATCTGGTAGCTGTCAAGGGTATAAATTTCAGGCACTTTTGATACCTTTTCCTCTATCAGTGCTTCAATATCCCTGTCAAGCACTTCTTTCTTCCTGTCAGCCAAGGCCTTGAAACGTTCAAATGCCTTGTTTATTTCCTCCTGGGTCAGCGATACGTAACCCAGTTCCTTAAGCCTGTTTTCAAAAGCATGCCTTCCGGAAAGCTTTCCAAGCACCATCCTGTTTTGCGAAAGGCCAATTGACTGCGGTGTCATGATTTCATAAGTGCTCTTTTCCACCAGTACGCCATGCTGGTGAATACCTGATTCATGGGCAAATGCATTGGCACCCACAATTGCCTTGTTAGGCTGCACATTAATGCCGGTAAGATTACTTACCAGTTTGCTGGTCCTGTATATCTGGGTTGTTTCTATCTTGTGGCTTACCTTGTAATAATCCTTACGGGTATCCAGCGCCATCACTATCTCTTCCAGGGCTGCATTTCCGGCCCTTTCGCCAAGACCATTTATGGTACACTCAACCTGTGTGGCGCCGTTTTCTACTGCCGCCAGGGTATTGGCCACTGCCATGCCAAGGTCATTATGGCAATGGACGCTTATATCAATCTTTTCGCTCCCTGGAACATTTTCAAGAATACCTCTTATCAGGTCACCGAATTCATTGGGCGCGGTATATCCCACCGTATCCGGGATATTGATTACTGTTGCACCTGCCTTGATTACAGCTTCCAGGACTTTATACAGGAATTCCCTTCTGGAACGGCTTGCATCTTCAGGAGAAAATTCCACATCTTCGCAATACTTCTTTGCATATTTGACAGCAGCAATGGCATTTTCCAATACCTGATCCTCTGTCATTCTCAGTTTGTATTTCATATGGACATCTGAAGTGGCAATAAAGGTGTGGATACGCGGCCTCACTGCGTACTGCACTGCTTCCCATGCCCTGTCAATGTCCTTTTCAATGGCCCTGGCAAGACTGCATACTGTAGAGTTCTTTATAGCCTTGGCCACTTCCCTCACTGCTTCAAAGTCACCGGGAGACGCTATGGCAAAACCTGCCTCGATGATATCAACACCCAGTCTTTCCAACTGGATAGCTATTTCAACTTTCTCCATAACGTTCAGGCTTACACCCGGTGTCTGCTCGCCGTCTCTTAAAGTAGTATCAAAAAATTTTATACGTCTCGACATTGATTCCCCTCCTTTACCGCACAGTAGAAAATAACAGGGTATACCTTACTTACTTAACCAGCTCATCATTTTCCTGAGTTCTCTGCCAACCTTTTCAAGCTGTGTATCTGCCTCTCTGCTTCTCATGGCCAGAAAACTTGCCCTGTTGCTGGCCCTGTTTTCAGCGATCCATTTAGCCGCAAATACTCCGTTCTGGATTTCAGAAAGTATCTTTTTCATTTCCTTTCTTGTGTCCTCGGTTATAATTCTCTTTCCTGTGGTATAGTCACCGTATTCGGCAGTATCGCTGATAGAATATCTCATATAGGCAAATCCACCCTGGTTAATCATATCAACGATAAGCTTCATCTCATGGATACATTCAAAATATGCTATTTCAGGCTGGTAACCTGCTTCCACCAGGGTTTCAAAACCTGCCTTCATAAGCTCTGTAACACCACCGCACAATACAGCCTGTTCACCGAAGAGGTCGGTTTCCGTTTCTTCCCTGAAAGTAGTTTCAATGATGCCTGCTCTTCCCGCTCCGATTCCTGCGGCATAAGCAAGAGCTATGTTTTTGGCCTTTCCGCTGTGGTCCTGGTGAACTGCAATCAGAGAAGGCACTCCCTTGCCTTCAATGTACTGGGATCTTACTGTATGTCCCGGACCCTTGGGCGCAACCATAATGACGTCAATAAAATCCGGAGGTACAATCTGCCTGAAATGAATGTTAAAGCCGTGGGCAAACATTAAGACGTCGTCTTCCTTAAGATTCGGCATGATGTTGTTTTTATAAATATCTGCCTGGGCTTCATCAGGAACAAGCATCATTATTATATCTGCCTTTGCAGCTGCCTCACTGGTGTCATAAACGTCAAACCCGTCATTTTTTGCTCTTTCCCTGCTTTTTGAATTGGGGGCCAGGCCGACTATTACATTAAGGCCGCTGTCCTTAAGGTTTTGCGCATGTGCATGCCCCTGGCTGCCATAGCCTATAATCGCAATGGTTTTGCCATTCAGCAAACCTAAATCACAATCACTGTCATAATACATTCTTGCCATTTAAATCCTCTCCTTGATAAAATTTTTTATATGCTAAATGGAATTATTATGTCCGTTTTCACTGGTATCTGCTTTCGGGTCAATCACCTTGTTGCCTCTTTCCAGGGCAATGATACCGGTTCTTACTATCTCCTTTATTCCAAAGGGCCTTACCATATCCTCCAACGCGGCAATCTTATCAACAGGTCCGGATATTTCAATAGTAAGGGTATTTTTGGATACATCAATGATATTCCCCCTAAAAATTTCCACTATCTGTATAATCTCAGACCTGGTAGACGCTGTCGCAGTGACCTTGATAAGTGCCAGTTCCCGTGAAACTGAATCCGCGTCATCCAGCCTTCGTATCTTGATAACGTCAATAAGCTTGTTGAGCTGTTTCGTAACCTGTTCCACTATATAGTCGTCACCGTCAACAACTATCGTCATTCTCGAAATATCCGGGTTTTGCGTCACTCCAACAGCCAGGCTGTCAATATTGAACCCCCTCCTGCTGAAAAGGCCTGCGACTCTTGAAAGTACACCCGCATGGTTTTCAACCAGGATAGAAAGTGTGTGTTTTGCCATACTACCTCACCTCCCGTTGTGATTGTCAACTTATAAAGTTGATTCTTCCGGGTGCACCCTGCACTCCAGAAGATATGGCCCTATATGGTCACGCATGCGTTTCAGGGCTTCTCTTACCTCATGGTTTGAAGTAATTCTTTCAGCGGCGAATCCATATGCCTCTGCCAGTTGTACAAAATCAGGATTCTTATCCAGTTCAACCTGGTAATATCGGCCGCGGTATTTCTGCTTTTGCAATTCTCTTACCATTCCCAGCCGGTAGTTATTAAACAGCACTATCTTTACATTGAGGTCATGCTGTCTTATTGTTCCGAGTTCCTGCATGGACATCTGGAAACTTCCGTCTCCGCTTATATTAATTACACATGCGTCAGGCCTGCCAATACTTACGCCCACTGCTGCGGGAAGCCCGTAACCCATGGTGCCCAAACCACCGGATGTGATGAAAGTCCTCGGATATTTAACCTTCAGGAAATTGGCAGCCCATATCTGGTTTTGCCCTACCTCCGTCGTTACTACCGTTTTCTCATCAAGGACATTGCTCAGTTCTTCCAGAAGATACTTTGGCTGCACATATTCGCTTACTTCTTGCATAGTGTATTTGGGCCCGCGTTCAGCTTTCAGCTGTTCCAGCTTATCCCGCCACTCCTTATTGGATTTTGGTTCCACCGTCTCAACCATGGCGCTTAAAATGTTCTTGGCGTCACCAACAATAGGAATGGACGTACCGATATTTTTCCCAATCTCCGCAGGGTCCACATCAATGTGTATTATCTTTGCCCTCTTCGCAATATTGTGGGCTGCGCCCATTGCCCTGTCGCCTACCCTGGCGCCAAGAATCACCAATAGGTCTGCATGGTTTACGGCATAATTGGCAATATAGCTTCCATGGGTACCTACCATTCCAAGATTCAGAGGATGGGTTGACACCATGGAGCCAATCCCCATAAGGGTTGTGGCTACGGGGATATCACATGTCTCTGCCAGCTTTTGCAACTCCCAGTGGGCATTTGCGGTAATTACTCCGCCTCCGGCTACAATCACCGGCCGGCGTGCCTGCATAAATGCCTCAGCTGCCTTCTTTATCTGGTTTATGTGTCCCTTCAGGGTTGGTTTGTATCCCCTTATATCGATATGTTCAGGATAGTTATATTTAACCTTTGCATTCTGAATATCTACCGGCACATCCAGCAGAACAGGTCCCGGCCTGCCGGTTGATGCGATATAGAAAGCTTCTTTTACAATTCTGGGGATAAGATTTGCATCTTTCACAAGATAGCTGTGTTTGCAGAAAGGTAATGTAGCCCCGGTTATGTCTACCTCCTGGAAAACATCCCTTCCAATAAGCTCCGTGGACACCTGGCCAGTAATGGCCACCAATGGTATTGAATCCATGTACGCAGTGGCAATTCCGGTAATAAGGTTTGTGGCACCGGGACCAGAAGTCGACACGCAAACTCCCACCTTGCCAGTAGCCCTGGCATAGCCGCTCGCAGCATGGGCGGCACCCTGTTCGTGTCTGGTCAATATATGTTTTATGCCAGAATCCAAAAGGGCATCATAGAACGGGCAAATGGCCGCTCCGGGATAACCAAAAATAGTATCTACATTTTCCGCCAGTAAAGATTTTACCAATGCCTGGGCTCCAGTAATTTCCAAATTTCACAACCTCCGTTATAATGATAAACAAAAATCCCTGCGTCCGTATAAGGACGCAGGGATAATAATCACACGCGTGGTACCACCTTACTTCAGTATAGCGTTTCCGCCTACCCTCAGCCAGGCCTTCAGTATGCCTGGAACTATAACGTCGCAAACGCTGTTGCCTACTGAACTCCTTCGACAACAGTACTCCGGAACGAGCTATACATATACCCAGGTGCACCGGATTTCACCAACCTCCGGCTCTCTTTAGCTACCTTAAGTATATCTTTCTTTCCTTCATCGTATTGTACCGATATTTGAGTAATTTGCGTTATATTTTATCAGGGGAAAACTCCGTTGTCAATATGGAATTTTATTTATTATAAAACGCAAACACACTTTATCTGAAAAAGCCGTTTGCAATTACTTTTCAGCACTATTGCAAGACAAATGCTTCTTCAGGATAGCTATATAATCTTTGTTTATAACACAATTTTTAAAATGGAAAGACGACATGATGCGGTCAATGTCATCCTCGCTTATCCCCTGGAAACGCTTTGCATAAGCCGGCTGCAATATTGCGGCTGCATATCCTGTCAAAGCAGCATAGTTAAGACCCTGGGCATTTGACACGGGATTGAAGGGTTCCCCTGAAACCTGAAGTATCAGGTCTGCCAATTCCCTGGACTTTTCACGCCCGGGGCATGCAGTGTACATGGCGACAAAATTCTCGGCTCCAAGGGTGCGTTTCATCCTTTGAACAGGCTTTACTATCTGCATATATTCCGATTCAGGGTCAAGGGTTACCCACCCCATGACGCCCGCATCCTTATAGGTCCATGTGGTCCAGTTTACATTGTTTTCATTGTATACGGAAATCTGGTCATCCATGGAGCGCAGGCGGTCAGGTATCTGTTCCGGATCCCCATGGTACTGTGAGCCAAACTCACCCACCAGGAGCGGCACATTGTGTTTCCTGCAGAAAGTGGGCCCCTCATGGTTGTAGAACTCCCTGAAATGGCGGTTCTTGTCCCAATAGGTCTCAGTTCCTTCTGAACCATAGTGTCCCGGATATGGTCCAGGTCCGAAACCTGGCTGGGTATAATTGTGGCTGCTGTATACCATGTTGGGAGCAAAAGGAGCGTCAAGACCACTGAAAAAGCGTCCATAGCGGTCTCCCTCCATGAAAATTATATGTTCACTGTCCACTTCACGGATACCTTCAACAAGGCGGCGGTAAACCTTATTCATTATTTCCCAATCCGGTTTGTAATTTTCAAAGAAATCAAAGGGATGGTCACCGTTTGGTGTACTGGTGGCCGGTTCATTCATAAGTTCATAGCCTGCAACTACCCCACGGCCTTTATAGCGGCGGGCAATTTCCTGCCAAAGGGCCAGCAGGCGGTCCTGGAATTGCTTGTGGGTCCAGAAAAGGGAAGCTCCCCTCTCGTTATCGCAATGCCAGTGGCTGTTCTGCCATCCGGGAACCGCATGCATGTCAAGAATGACATATACGCCGTATTTTTCAAAAAGGCTCACTATGGACTCGAGACGTTTGAAACCTTCTTCCTTGTAATTGAAGGGATCATCGTCACTTTCAAAGTGCCTGTAGTTTAAAGGAAGCCTGACACAGGTAGCACCTGTTTCAGCAATAAACTTTACATCTTCCTCAGTCAGGAAGTTGTCAATCATTTTGCTAAAGAAATATTCCCCTTTGGATGCCCCCAATACTTCCTTGATTCTTTTCCGTATTGTGCTTTCTGCACCCGGATATGCGTTTATAAAGTCCTCCAGGTTCATCCAACCACCAATGCATGTGCCTCTCAGGTAAACGGTTTTTCCGGTTGAATCAACAATTTTGTTGCCTTTGGTTTGCAGTAAATTCATTCATAACACTCCTTTTTTTGCTGTACACTAAGTCTCACCAGTTGTCATTGATAATTCTGGTAATTTGAATACAGTAATATTTTGCTCATTTAGGATAACTATATCTTTATATCAAAAACTCTGTCAACACTGTGCGTTTGATTATGCGTTCCTCGTCCAGGTCCTCTCCCAGTCCCGGTGTATCATTCATAACCAGGTACCCGTCCTCTGTCAGCCGGTCATATCTGAAGAATGCCGTCTTTTTATCCATGATATTCAGGAGATACTCACAATACGGGCATACATCCGGCGGCATGGAAGCGACCACATGCATGGCAGGCAGTAATGAATGTCCATGGGGTATAAACTTGACTCCATAAAGCTCACACATGTCCGCAATTTTCATTGTCTCAGTAATACCGCCGCACCATTCAGGATCAGACTGAATATAGTCAAAGGTGCCGTCCTTAAGATATGTATTAACTTCCATGCGGGTATAAAAATGCTCTCCTGCGGACAGGGGGATTGATGTTTCAGCCTTCAGCCGCTTGTATGCGTCCACCATATGGGGGCGCAGCACTTCTTCCACCCACATGGGCCGTACTTTTTCCAGTTCGCGGAACATGGCCTTTGCGTATGCTATATCCCAGCCCATCCAGCAGTCAAACATCAGCTCATAATCGTCGCCCAGGGCTTCCCTGAGAGAGAAGGCTAGGTCCAGATTTTCCCGCATTCCCTCAGCACCGGAAGCAGGTCCATATTTGAAAAACCATTTTTGTGCCTTTATACCCATATTTTTAATGTTCAATGCCATCTCCCGGGCCTTGTCCGGTTCCACGGAAAAGCCCAATGCGCTGAAGTAGGGACGGATGCGGGAGCGCCCGCCGCCAAGGAGTTTATAGACCGGCTGTCCCAGTATTTTGCCCTTTAAATCCCACAAGGCATTATCAACTGTGCTTATGGCCATCATCATAATGCCGCTTCTGCTGTGGCGGTCAAAACGGCTCATAATGTCCCACAATAGCCTGTTTTCAAGAGGATCCCGTCCGATCAGGTGCTGGGCAAGGCCGTCCATGATTGCCAATAACTGAGAGCGGTAGAGGATGGGACCGTGAATGCCTTCGATGCCTTCATCGGTGGTAACTGCCAGGAATACATCCTCCAGTATTCCGTCATGATACTCGCTGGCTGAACGGGAAGATGGTTTTACTATATCATCCCTGTATTCGTCATAAATATCCAGCGGCCGGACTGAGCGGGCCTCAGACTTATACCTGGCTTCATACGGTATTGCTAACTTGTAAAGCTTTAAACCTGTGATCTTCATTGCAGCCTCCTTTTTTACATATCCTTATTTTGTCTATAATATTTTGCATAAAATAATTATAGTCTACATCTTAACTTACCGGTTCATTCCAATTGTGTTTCTTTTGTTACATTTCTGGGAGACGTGCCAAAATACCGCTTAAATGCTTTGTAAAATGTGTTAATGTTAGTGTACCCAACAGAAAAAGCTATATCCTTTACTGTCTCTTTTCCTTCCCCAAGCTTCTCATATGCCTTTTCCAGGCGTGTTGCTTCTATAAAATTAGAAATGTTTTGTCCTGTTTCTTTTTTATAAAAAAACGATATATAGTTTTCAGTCATCATGAATTTTGATGCAATCATACTCAGGCTTAGCTGAATATTTGAGTAGTTTACTCTTATAAAATCGTTTATAGCCTCTATAAGCTCTTTATTTCTCTTTGTTTTCCTTTCATTTACTGAACTGCATAATATATCAATTAGTTCATTGAGATGGTGGAAACATTCACTTAAATCTGTATCTTTGTTCAGGTAAATAATGAAATCAAACCGGTCATTTTCTTCTTTTCCTTCCAGCTTGATTTCATTTTTAGCCCTAATAAATGTACACTTTAGTGCATAAATGAAATAAAGGGTGCCAGGTATGGAAATCATGAATTTTTCCTGGTTTTGAGAGAACAAATATGAAAGGATGTTTTTTGCTTCTTCGCTATTACCTGACTTTATATAGTTAAGCAGTTTATTTTCTATATCGATAGGATAAAAATACGAGTCTACTTGAATATTTTCCATGAAAACTATCTGTTCATGAGGCAGTGTGTCTGAATTTCGCAATTGTGAAACAAGTGAATAATAGGCTGCGCTTACGTAACTAATATCATTAACTTCATTGCTTATAGCACACCTTAATCTGATGTTAAGATTCTTATTAACAGTTTCCATTAAAAATTTGACATTATCATAAACAGTAGAAGCAGAAGCAGTTTCGTCAAGACAATAAATCATTACGATTTTTTTAAAATCGTTTTTATACACCAGTACATTTCTGCTCACATTATTTTGAATAATGTTATTAATAACTATTAAAGTCATATCCATTTCTTTTATAAACTCTGAATTGATTTCGTTGCTATATCCGGGCAACTCAAGCACAGCAACAATATAATATTTATAATCTATTGTCAAACCAGCATATTCGGCTGTAGTACGAATTTCATCCAAAGAAGTAAAATTTCCCCTTATTAATCTCTCAATGAAATCTATTTTTATATGCTCTATACGCTTATTCATTTCACTTTTAAGCTGTTGGTTATTTTTCATCAGATTCTGGATATAATTGTCAAGAGTATTGTACTCATTCCCAACAGAAACCAGTTTATAATCACTGTTTAGGCTTAAAGACCTAAGCAGCCTTTTTACAGGAATGGTATTATAAAATGAAAAGGCAATGGCCATAACCGCTCCTGCCACCAAAATCGACATGAAGTGAATAACCATAGACTGTATAATCTGCCGTTCTTCCTTTAAAAACAGATTTTCCGGAATAAATATCATGTATTGCCATTGAATGCTTTCCATCCTGTCAGCCAGTACAAAATACTTGTTATTATTAAGCGTAATTATCTGTCCGTCTTCAGTCTTTTGCATTTCAAGGGCGGAGGGTAAATAGTCATCCAGGCTTGAACTATATATAATATTACCTTCATTATCTGCTAATAATACAATCGCGCCATTTTGTAAAAGGTGGTCCAAACCGCTTATTGTTTCCTTTGCATCAATTCTGACAATCATCGTTATTTTTTCAATGCCTTTACTTAAAGGTAAATCATGATAAATATCAATATATTGGTTATCCGTTCTGCTGTCTTTATAAGTATAATAGTTCATAAACTGCCGTTGTATAATCTGGCTCCTCCACTGTGAGTAGTTTAGGTGCTTGTAGCCAAGAAGAACCTCGTAAAAAACCCCTGGATATAGTCCTACGGTTTTTGACGAAACAAATATTCCATTCAAAGGGAAGTATAGAATAAGCTCATTAATAAAGCTGTCAGTATAGCTATACGGTTGGAGTTCCAATGAAATACTGTTTAATGTGCTGACATAGCCGGGCTGAATATCCAATACTTGACTACAGTCTTTTATGTCTTTTTTGGCCTGTAATATTACAGACAGGTCATATATACTGTATAACTGGTTGTCCAGATTGGAACGCATACTGTTGAAACTTGTTTTGAACTCCTTTATAATGCCATCTCTTGCTTCATTGATATTTTCCGAGTATATAAATACACCAAAAAGCAGAATAGTGACCAAGTTTACAACCATATATGTCAATAAATATTTCATAAATAAAGAGTTTTTTATTCTCATCTTAATCCCTCTAGTTTTATTCTAACATATCCTGGTGTATTTATATCGTATCCTGATAATAAAATGCAAATAAGCATTGCCTGTCTAGGCAATGCTTATTTGCTTATATGCTAAAAATTAACCTTTTCTCTGAAGCGGTCATAAGCAGCCTGATAAATTTCTATAACTTTCTTGTATCCAATATTTTCCAGCTCATTGATGTAACTCTGCCACTTCTCATCGATATTACCTTCGGTTATGAATTTTACCCTGGTTTCATCAATGAATTGGTTAAGTATTGTATTAAGCTTGTTAAGTTCCTCGGCCTCTTCGAGGGTGTTAATCAGAGGAGGCATGCAGGTCTCAACCGCAGGTACATAAGGTTTATATTGCAGCATTGCATCCCAGAGATATGCCTGCAATTCAAAAGGATCATCAGTTCTTACTCCCTTATTGTCAAAGAAGTTATAATAAGGATTCCTGTTCTGCCAGTGCGACTTTTGATCGCTGCCATATACAAGAATTGCCTCAAACAGTGCCGGACCGCCGTCTACAGCAGTCTTGCCCTCTGGATTCGGAATCCAGTCTGTTCCTGGTTCACCAAGACGAGTGAACATGGAAACTTCCTGGGAATACATTACATCTGCAAAACGGAATGCTGCTTCCGGGTTCTTACATGCACTGGTTATAACATAGCAGTTTGCCTGATTTACATATTGATACGGATTATATTGTGTATATTGTACCCCTTTAGGCCCTTTCAAAGGAGGAACGACAACATAATCACGATACCTGGGGCTGCTCATGTTGGCATGTGCATTAGGACCACCCGAAGTTACACATCCGACAATGGCAACATCAGGATTTTCAAATATTTGTTTCATTTGCGCATTGTCCTGGGTGAAGCTTGATTTATCCAATAATCCTTCTTTAACCAATTCGTTTAAATATTTCAAACCTTCTTTATATTCTTCTTTTACATAAGGAGCATCTATTTTGCCGTTATTCAGTGTATAACGTATTGTATGTCCCGGATACTGGAGGAAACTATTCATAATATAAGTTTCAACACCGGTATTCCATCCTGTTGTAGCACCCATTAGCGGAATCTCGTCTGCTTTTCCGTTTCCGTTGGGATCATTTTCCTTAAATGCTTTCAGGACAGCCTTAAGCTCTTCTGTAGTCTTCGGTACATCCAGGCCCAGTTTGTCAAGCCATACCTTGTTAATCCACATACGGCTTGCCATCATATTCGGTTCAGACAGGTTTATTGAAGGCAATGCATAAATATTGCCGTCAGGGGCTGTCATTATACCTTCAAGTTCAGGGAACTCAGCCATTACTTCTTTAAACCACAATGAACTGTTCTCAATATACTGGTTCAGAGGTACGAATACACCTTGCGCAGCATACTCAATAAGCAGGGACGTATCCATACCACCCATAAATACATCCGGCAGGTCCTGACCCGTTGCCAAAATCAGGTTCATCTTCTGTGTTTTGTCCTTTGATGTTACAAGATCCCACTGAATCTTGATGCCGGTTTTTTCCTCCAGGAACTTGGTCAGCTTGTTGTCTTCATAATCCAGTACCTGGGGCTCCTGTTGGAAGAAAATCCTCAAAGTATAAGGTTCATCAACTATCGGCATTTCACCTGGTGCTTTTCCTGTTTTTTCAGTTGATGAACTACCAGTAGAACTGCCTGATGAACTGCCAGAACTGCTGCCGGCGCTTCCGGAAGATGTTCCTGCCGGAGTACTGCTGTCACCTGTTTTCGATGAAGAAGAACAGCCAGCAAAACTGGCAATTAACAGTACTAGTACAATTGTAATGCATAGAAGCTTTTTCATTAATAAATCCTCCTTCATTTTTTATATTTTATATGAATAAATCATATAAATCACATTAACCTTTTATTGCCCCCACAAGGGCTCCTTTTACAAAGTGCTTAGCAACAAAAGGATATGCTATCATAAACGGCACACTTGATACAATGATCAGTGAGTATTTCAGCAAATCACTCAGACCTTGCTGGGCAGCGAGCAATTCCGGATCCAATATAACAGAAGCGTCAATAGTATTTAAAACCAATATCTCACGAAGTATAATTTGCAGTGGGAAAAGCTTCTTATTGGAAAGGTAAATAAACGCGGAAAAATACGAATTCCAGTGGCCTACTGCATAGTAAAGGGTCAACACCGCAAGAATTGGCTTGGATAACGGTAGCACTATCTGTGCCAGGAAACGGGTGTGACGGCATCCGTCAATTGAGGCAGCTTCAAACATTTCCTCAGGAATGGTTGTCTGAAAAAATGTTTTGCAGATAATCAGATTATAAGCACTGATTGCTCCCGGAATTATCATAACCCAACGTGTATTAACCAAACCAAGCTTAAGATTAAGAAGGTAGTTGGGAATAAGGCCGCCATCAAATATCATAGTAAAAGTAAACAGAAACAGGATTAGTTTTTTCCCAGGAGTCTTTTCCCTGGATAAAGGATATGCTGCCAATACTGTCATGAAGACATTTACCAGCGTACCGCATACTGTATATATTATGGTATTGTAAAAACCAGAAAGAATTGACGGATGCTCAAATATAGTCTTATATCCCTTAAGTGAAAAATCAACGGGGAATAAGGTTACTCGCCCTGTCGATACAGCTATCGGCGAACTAAAGGACGAACTTATTATATGCAAAGTCGGTAACAAAACAACCAGCAGGGCTATTAACAGGTAAGCATCATTCAGTATAAAAAATATTTTATCGGATAACCTTAAATTTTTCTTCAACACATTAATTCCTCCCATTTAACGGGTTACATTAAAGTTGTTTATAGTTACCAGAGGGTAACCTGGCTCCATTTTGATGCAATCTTATTTACTATTAAAATTAAAATCATATTTACAACTGAATTAAACAAGCTTATTGTCGTTGAATATGAGAAATCTGATGCAGCTGAACCTAATCCGACTTTATAGGCATATGTGGCTATTATTTCAGATGCTTCAATATTCATCAGGTTTTGCATCAGGAAGGCCTTTTCAAAACCGATACTCATGATTTTTCCGGTATTCATAATCAGTAAGATAGTGGCAGTAGGAATTATTGTAGGTATATCTATATAAATAACCCTTTGCCATCTATTCGCTCCGTCTATCATGGCAGCCTCATGAAGTTCCATATCGCTGTTGGCTAAAGCCGCAAGGTATATAATAGTACCCCAGCCACAGTTTTGCCAAACTTCAGACCATACATAAAGCTGCCGGAAATCATTCCCATATGCCATAAAATCCCGTGCTTCGCCGCCAAGGGCAACAATAATCCTGTTAAAAATACCCACATGAGGATTTGTGAATTGTAAAATCATCCCCACTAATACAACCGTTGAAATAAAATGGGGCATATACGTAACCATTTGAACCGTCTTTTTAAAACGCTGATGACGAGTATTATTAAGTGCCAGTGCCAGTATAATGGGGAAAGGAAAGGTAACTAATAATTGATAGAAACTTATATATAATGTGTTTCTTAATATTCTGGCAAACATGTAATTACTGAAAAACTCTCTGAAGTTTTTAAGTCCTATCCATTTACTGCCCCATATACCTAAATTGGCACGGAAATCCCTAAATGCAATTTGAGTACCATACATAGGTATATATTTGAAAATTATAAGCCATGCCAGGGGCAATAGTAAAATAAGGTATAATTCAAGATTAACGTTTAAGAAATGTTTTAAGCTCTTATACCGGCCCTTTTTTTTATTAACAACAAATGCTTTGTTAACTGAAATAGGAATCTCCCCCTTTATGAACGGCTAATCTAATTCAGCAGATAAACTATATAGCCAAATTGAATATTTTTATAGTGTAATATTTTAATATCCTTTGAAATAATTAATATTTTCCTTTGTAAAATTCTTGGTTACTATGAATTATTAATTATTTACTGTTTCAATATGTGCTTTTAATGTAGCCAGGGAAAACGAGAGCCGTTATTCACATAATTATCCCGGCATGAGTATTATGTAATATGGAGCCAGGGAAAGGAGATGTTAGTTTGTATATCTATGTAGTACAGCCGGGCGACACGCTGTGGCAGATTTCCCAGCGTACCGGCGTCAGCATTTCGGAACTGGTCACGGCAAACGGCATTGTAAATCCCAATTTGCTTGCGGCAGGCCAGGCCCTTGTCATTCCCGTACCCGATGTTATTCACGCGGTGCAACCAGGAGATACCTTATGGAGAATAGCGCAAAGATATGACGTTACTATAAATGAAATCATAAACGCCAATAATATACAGAACGCAAATGTATTGTTTGTGGGGCAAAGGCTGATTATACCCGCCCCGTATACGACCCACACGATTAGGCCGGGGGAAACCCTCTGGCAGATTGCACGGCTTTACAAGACCACAATCCAGGACATAATCAGGGTTAACAATATTCAAAACCCATCCCTCATTTATGCGGGGCAGCAGATTCTTGTAAGAAAGCCTGTTATAGAAACAAACGGTTACTTAACAAGTTTTGGAACAGCAGGCCAGAACGTGGCACGAAACACGTCGCCGTACTTAACATATTTCAGTATCTTCAGTTATGGTATTGCAAAGGGAGGCGGGCTTTCAAATCCCGATGATACTGCCGTAAGGCAGATAGCCAGAAGCAACGGCGCTGCGCCGTTAATGGTTATAACAAACTTTGAGGGCCGTACTTTCAGCCCTGAACTTGCCCGCGACGTGCTTTCAAGCCGGGAAGCCCAGGAAACCCTTGTTTCAAATATCCTGCAAAGGCTCGAAAGCAAAAATTTTGCAGGTCTCAACATCGACTTTGAGTATGTACCGCCAGACCAGCGTGAAAATTATAATGCCTTTTTACAAAGAGTTGCGGATGCAATAAGACCCCGGGGTTTTCTCCTTTCAAGCGCATTGGCGCCAAAGGAAACCGCTGGCCAGATCGGCTTGCTTTACGAAGCCCATGATTATCCCGCGCATGGACGTATTAATGATTTTGTGGTGCTGATGACCTATGAATGGGGATATGCAGCAGGTCCGCCATGGGCTATTGCTCCTGAAAACAAGGTAAGGGATATTCTGGATTATGCAATAACAGCCATACCCCGTGAAAAAATCCTAATGGGCGTACCTACCTATGGACGCGACTGGAGGCTTCCATACCAGCCTGGTACCGTTGCCAGGACCATAAGCCCGGTTGAAGCTGTAAGCATTGCAGCCCAGCGCGGGTCCGTCATCCAGTTCCACCCGGTATATCTGTCGCCGTATTTCTATTATACCGACGATACCGGAGTGAATCATGAAGTATGGTTCGAAGATGCAAGAAGTCTGCAGCATAAATTTAACCTGGTAAATGAATATGGCCTTAAGGGGATAAGCTACTGGGAGCTCAGTTCTCCGTTTCCCCAGAACTGGCTGGTACTTCAGCATAATTTTCAAATAAGGAAGATTATATAAGCAAGTTACCGGGTAATTGTGCCGTCGGTTGTTTTTTCCGCCAACTTAACGGTAACATCCTCAAACTTGTTGGTATCCCTGTTCAGGTGGGTTACAACTATTGTATCGCCTGGCTTCTTGCTGTATATATAAGTCCTGAGCTGTATCATGGTGTCAATTTTTCTGCCGTCCACCATGTCTATAATACAGCCCTCCCGTATACCAGCTTTGTAAGCCGGGCCATTCTTATCCACATGAACAACATATATGCCGTTATCAACATGAATGTTGTTCAGGTAAGGGATTGTTTCCTTGTCATATGCAAAAATTCCGATATACGGTTCCCTGAACTCGCCTTCCTCCACAAATCTTTTTATTATTGGCACCGCTACGTTTATAGGTATGGCAAATCCTATGGCTTCCGCACTTTCAACCTTTACGGTATTGATACCTATTACTTCCCCTCTGGCATTTAAAAGCGGTCCTCCACTGTTTCCGGGATTGATACTTGCATCTGTTTGAATAAGGTCTTCCATAAAGTTTTGACCCTCTTCGGTTTCTATACTTATTGTCCTGTTCAAGGCGCTGATTACCCCGGACGTCACCGTCCGCTGGAACTGAAGTCCAAGAGGATTGCCTATGGCTATGGCCGGTTCACCCACCTTCAGGTTATCTGAATTACCAATGGGTATAGGCGTCAGGCCTTCCTTTTCAATTTTCACAATAGCAAGGTCCAGTACAGGGTCGGACCACAGGCACACGCCGTCAACATTGCTGCCGTCGGAGAGGGTCACTATCATCCGCCGGCTTTCACCACCGGCAACATGGTGGTTTGTCAATATATATCCCTTCTCGCTGACTATTACCCCGGTACCTACGCCCCATTTTTCGGCTGCATCTGTGTCAAAAAGGGCATTCCCGTCAAGCCTGAGGACAGATATACCCACAACACCCGGTGATGCGGACTGGGCAACCTGAGTTACATATGAAATATTACTTATAACTTCGGCAGAAATTTGCTGGGGAAGCGGTCCACTAAATTCAGGAAAGCTTCCTTCATTAACCGGGGATTGGGACTGGCCCTGGGGGCCATACCGGGACATATATGACGCTACTGCGGCAAAAATACATGCCCCAACCACAAGAGAAGTAATAAGTGAGGTTATAACTATTTTAAATAAGCTTGTACTTCTGTATTCCTTCTCAAACAAGTAAACCATCCCTTTTTTGTCAAATGTATAATATTGTCTTCTTACAGAAACCTACAGATGCATAACTTTATTATTTCTATAAGAACCTGTAAAAATACATCTGACCTTTGCAGGAATGGTTTTACAAAAATTTAAGCGTTGTTTTCGCCAAACTTGGATACTATCTTTTTTACACTCTTTTCAAATTTTGGGCGCGGGAGCATAACCTGATGATTACATCCAAGACATCTTATCCTGAAGTCCATACCTACCCTCATAATTTCCCACTGTTTACTTCCGCAAGGGTGCTGCTTTTTTAACTCAACGATATCTCCCAACTGGTATTTTACAATCATCAATATGCCTCCCCTCATATATTATTCCTGTATGTCTATATAAATCTCCAACAATTTCCTGAGAAAATACCGGGGATATGGTCCCGTAATAACTATCCGGATACTTTATGCGGAAAAACTAAACCTGGTCAATACTTCGTGAGGTATTCATTGAGTTCCCATTGCGTTATCTTGGAAGCATAATTGTACCATTCATTTAGTTTTGCTTCGATAAACTTATAGAAAATATGGTCTCCCAGTATCTCCCTTACAAATTCACTCTTTTGCATCTCCTCAACGGCTTCCTTAAGATTTTCAGGAAGCCTCTTGATACCCTGTTCTTCCATATCCTTGTCTGACATGGTGTAGATATTGCCGTTTACAGGAGCAGGAGGATCAATCTTATTTTCAATTCCGTCAAGCCCGGCGCCAAGAATCAATGCAAGGGCCAGGTAAGGGTTACATGACGGGTCCGGGGACCTCAGTTCAACCCTGGTGGCTTCTCCCCTGGCTGCGGGGATTCTTATAAGCGGGCTCCTGTTGCGGGCAGACCAGGCTATATAAATCGGTGCTTCATAACCGGGCACCAGTCTTTTATATGAATTGACGGTAGGGTTTGTAACCGCCGACATGGACCTGATATGTTTCATTAAACCGCCTATGAACCATAGCGCCTCCTGGCTTAACTGCATATACCCGTCAGCGTCATAAAAGGCATTTTTGCCGTTCTTAAGCAAAGAAACATTTACATGCATGCCGGAACCGCATATACCGTATATGGGTTTTGGCATAAATGTGGCATGAAGGCCGTGTTTTTGAGCAACAGTTTTTACAACCAGTTTAAATGTCAAAATAGCGTCAGCGGTGGTTAGGGCGTCATCATACCTGAAATCAATCTCATGCTGGCCAGGTGCTACCTCATGGTGGGAAGCCTCTATTTTAAACCCCATTTCCTCTAAAACAAGAGCCATATCCCGTCTCGCATTTTCGCCCTGGTCCACGGGACCTAAATCAAAATATCCGGCATTGTCATGGGTCTTTATGGTAGGTTTACCGTCCTGGTCGGTTAAAAAGAGGAAAAACTCGCATTCAGGCCCCACATTGAAGACATCGTAACCCATCTTTTTAGCTTTATCCAACATCTTTTTCAAAACATAACGGGGGGATCCTTCAAAAGGCGTTCCGTCAGGGTTATAGACATCACATATAAGCCTTGCTACCCTGCCCGGCTGCGGTCTCCAGGGAAAGACCACAAAGGTATTGAGATCCGGCCACAGGTACATGTCCGACTCTTCTATCCTGGCGAAACCTTCTATGGAAGAACCGTCGAACATACATTGATTGTCCAGGGCCTTTTCCAACTGTTCAACCGTTATCGCCACATTCTTCAGCATGCCGAAAATATCTGTGAACTGAAGCCTTATGAATTTAACGTCCAGCTCTTTTACCATCCTTAAAATATCGGACTTCTCATAATGGTTCATATTTACACTCCTTAATCAGAAATTTCCACCGGCAGGTAATATATTAAAAAAGCGCACTCTTCAAATCACCAATCATGAGAACGCTGCTTTATACCACATTCAGTTGATGCACATATTATATCATATAGGTTTTTAATTTTTAATGAAATTTTATATAATTTTAAAAGAAGGCAAAAAACCATCAAAAATATTAAAACCTGCAAGGTATATACCCGCAGGCTTTAATATTTTCACCAAAAACTAATCAACTTTTTCGAACATATCCTTTCCTACGCCACAAATGGGGCAAACCCAGTCATCCGGAAGATCTTCAAAAGCTGTTCCCGGTTCGATGTCACCGTCAGGATCGCCGACTTCAGGATCATAAATGTAACCACAGGCAGTGCATTCGTACTTATCCATACAATAAATCACTCCCAGCATCTTTTTTGATATATTATACCAATTTTATGGTATTTTAAACAAGGTACTTGTTCATTGCACCATTCCTGGCAAACTCTTACCTTCAATCTCCTGCGCAATATCATCATGCTTGGCTTTCAAGTCCCTGTCTGTATTAATAAGCATTAAAAACTTACTGTTCCTCCTGGGATTGTTCTTCCTTGGGTTCTTTCGGTTTGTTGCCGATCATAATGGCAAAGCCTACCAGGATTAAGGCTACAGGAACAACAAGCCTCCTGATTGTATATGTCAATATCCGGCTTAATGAGAATGAGGTAAAGAAAATAATAGACAGGGCTCCCAGTACCGCTACAGGAACAAGCAATCCTGACTGTCTGCCGCCGAACAGGTATAGTTCAAAAAGGCCTATTGCCACCGATAATATGAAGCCAGGCCAGAGAATATCCCACGCATTAAAAAGCTCAGACAGCTGGCATGTAAGACCACTTACAAATAATATGCCACCCGGCACCAGTAAACCAGGATCCCTTCTTTTTCCACTGAAAAAACTGACATGAAAAAGGAAGCCTGGTAACATAAGAAAAACAAGAGGCCAAAAATTCGATAAAAAGTCGCCGATATCAAAAATATCAAGCCTGGACAATAACAAAAGTATGCCCAGGATCACGATAGCGCCGCCAAGCAGTATATTGTTTCTCTTTTCCATTACAGATCCCTCCGGTAAAAGTCTTGACATTTACATTATAAAGGAAAAGAAATATTATGTCAGATAATTTTGATATATTTTAAAAAAATTTTGGAAAATATTTATGAAATTTTAAAGAGAATTCCTGATTTTCCATAACACATACCTTATGCCTGATGAAATTAAATCAGCCATTTTCATGACAGTACAAAGACGGGTGTTCTGCAGTATAAAAAAGTCCAGAAAACCGTAAACGTTTACTATACCGTTTATGTGCATGTCGCCCACAGGTTCAATTTTTTTATTCACACCAGCCCCGGGTCTTAGAGGACCGGTATCCATCATAATATAACCCACATGTTCAAGGCTTCCCAGACAGGCATCGATTGCTATGATAAACGGTTTGTGAAGATTTTCCTTTATCCCCCTGGTTCTCTCCGGCAGATTCAGGGCATGCACCGGATCCTCCAGGGTTCCGCATACATGAACCTTTCTGCTGCCAAGATCCTTAATCTTGTAACCTACCAGCGGGCCTAAACTGTCACCGGTGGACCTGTCGGTGCCAATACATAAAAAGGCCAGCGTCTCATACCCGTTTAACAAGGCTGTTTCCATAAAATAATGTAGTCTATGGGTAAATAACCTGAATGCAGCTGGATGGTTTGAATCTATATATCTGTCGAAAAGATCCATCTTTTCAGGTATCATACATTTACTCCGCAATTCTTAAAATAATACACGGAAAATTTTGCTTTACATTAGAATTATTATTACCCTGGCAAGATAAAATATTACTTCTTGGTTAAATAAAAAGGCAAATGCTGCTTATGAAGCGGATTTCATAAATACTGTATTTCCGAAGCAGTTATTGTTCAGACGGTTTTGCATTAACAATTTTTAATATTGTTTATTGCATTTTTATTATTAATAGGGTAAAAAGAAGTAAAATAGGTGAATGTGTGCAACGTTATAAAATTGGGGTTTTTTCAATGAAACGGATTGCAGTGATTGGAAGCCTGAATGTTGATTACGTGGCATATGTGTCCAATACACCCAAAACCGGGGAAACTGTGCTAAGCGATTTTTTCGAAATTGTTCCGGGGGGAAAGGGCGCAAACCAAGCCTTTGCGCTGGGACGCATGGGCGCGCAGGTAGCTATGTTCGGGGCGGTTGGAAAAGATGCAAACGCCGCCATTGAGCTTGATAGTTTGAAACATGCCAACGTCTTTACTGAAAATATCCAGATTGTAAACAGTCACACGGGAATTGCCATGATAGTGGTAGACAAAAACGGCAATAACAGCATCATTGTTTCCCAGGGAGCAAACCGTCATGTTACAACAGAATATATCGACTCTGTTATAGACAAGTTGCAGGAATACGATATTATCATCATGCAGCTGGAGATTCCTCTTCCCACCGTAATCTATGCTACTGAGAAACTAAAGGGTATGGGGAAAACCATAATACTTGACCCGGCGCCGGCCCCTGGCCCGTTGCCGGATTCATTGCTCAGGAACGTTGATTATATAAAACCGAATGAAACAGAACTGGCAAAGCTTACAGGAATAACTGATGTACGTCAAAATATGGAGCAGGCATGCAATATTCTCTTGCAGCAAGGCGTCGGATGTGTGCTTGCAAGCGTTGGGGAAGATGGTGTTTTTGTGGCAACTCAGACGGGAGGGTGCATAAATTACCCGGCTGAAAAGGTTACCGTTGTGGATACAACCGCTGCCGGTGACAGCTTTATTGCGGCATTTGCGTTTGCCCTTTCGAAAAACTGTTCTCTGGATAAATCGGTACAATTCGCAAATCAGGTTGCAGGCATTGTTGTGCAGCGAAAAGGGGCACAGACATCTATCCCGGACAAGAATGAAATTAGGGAATTATGGGGTAAAATCGGCCCGGTATCGTAAATCCGGTCAGACTTATTATAGAAAAGGCCTGCTTGAAAATTGCAACATTATTAATTTTACATATTTGATTTATATGATATTTCTATCATTAGAATTTTATGTTATCATTGATAACAAGTTATTTTTATTTACTAGTCTTATTGGAGTGGCCTTAACATGTTATTTAATTCTGTTCAGAATTTTAGTCAAAACTTTGTAAGTGATATTCTTGACGGCATGTATGATTGGGTTCGCGTAATAGACCGCGATAAGAACATCATCCTCATGAATAAAGCTATGTGCGAAGGACTTGGCAAATGCCAAATAGGAAAGAAATGCTATGAACTGATCGGCAGAACTGAACCATGCGAAATCTGTATTTCCAGGGACGCTGTTTTTGACGGCAAGTCTCACGAGAAACAGGAGATTATCAACGGCAGGATTTTTTCCGTAATGAGTTCGCCGGTAAAAAACAAGAATAATGAAATTGTAGCGGTAGTAGAAGTATTGAGAGACGTTACCCACATTCATATCCTCCACAACAAGATAATGGAACAAAACGAAAGACTCAGAAAAGATCTTGTGATGTCCGAGAAAATACAGCTTTCTCTGCTGCCAAAAGAGTATGACGATGAAAAGATTTCGTTTTCATATATCTTTCACCCCTGTGGCAGGGTAGGCGGGGACTTTTTGGATTTTTTCCGCATTGATGAAAACCATATTGGTGTCTATATAGCCGACGTGCAAGGCCACGGGGTTCCGGCCTCCATGTTAACTGTATTTCTAAAATCTTCTTTGAATAAAAAACTGCTTTCACCGGCCGAGGCTTTGCGCCAGCTTTTCAACGATTTTAACCAGAATGAGTTTGATACGCAGCTATATATAACGGTTTTTTATGCCATTATTAATACTCAAACAGGAACCGTAACTTATTCCAATGCTGGCCTTAACGTTGCGCCGGTAATATTTGGCCAGGACCGGTTTGAAATTCTGAGGACACCAGGAATTCCCATAAGCTGCTGGCTCGAACATCCTGAGTATGTGGACAAGGAAACTCATTTGTCCAAAGGCGACATCATTTTCTTGTATACCGATGGACTTCCTGAATTTAAAAATCCCGCAGGGGAGCAATTCGGTGAAGACCGTTTGCTGAACATTGTGTTTGGAAGCCGGGGCGCCAGGAGCCAGGAATGTTTAAAAAACCATCTTTCCAGGCTTCTTGACAGTGTCACCCATTTTGCCGGAGCCGAAAACTTAAGTGAAGCCCATGACGATATAACCGCCGCCATGCTTTTATTTAAATAAGAGCCTTAAAAGATAGTAAAAACGACTCCATAAAATTATACATCCGCGAAAGTGTACCAACTTTCACGGATGTATTTAATTTCCAACCTTTTACCGGGTGAATCTATTCATACCTCAGTGATTCGATGGGATCCAAGTCTGCCGCCTTTTTGGCAGGGTAAACGCCAAATATGATACCCAATAACAGAGAACCCAAAAATGTCAGAATGACAGTCACATAATCTATGTATGTCGGTATATTAACCTGGGAGGCAATAATATTCCCGGCTAAAATACCAAGCAGTATACCTACGATTCCGCTGAACCCGGTCATAATCATCGACTCGGTAAGGAACTGGAATACAATATCCCTTTTCTGGGCTCCCAGGGCTTTTCGTATGCCAATCTCCCTAATTCTTTCATTAACTGAAACAAGAAGTATATTGACAATGCCTATACCCCCTACCAGTAACGTTATTACCGCAATTACCAGCAGGACGGATGAAATAACACCTATTACACTGGAGAATATCTGCTGTTCCTCCACGGAATTTCTCGCCACATAAATACCTCTTTTTCCTTTGTTAAGCTCCAGGAATCTTACTATTCTGTCGCCGATTTCCCTTAAGTTGTCCTTTTCCGTTACAGAAACCATAATAGCAGGCAACATCTTGTCATTGGAATAAAAATTCTGGACCGTTGTTATGGGCATATATACGTACACAGGGAAGTTCTCAACATTTATGGCAGAATTGAATAAATCGTCTCCCCCTGCCATAACTCCTATTACCTTTACCTTTATCTTACTGCCTGAGTATGATTTTAAATCGATAACCTCTCCCACAATGTCTACCCTGTTGAAATACCGCATGGCAAAGTTTTCTCCCACAACTATAACCTTTGATGCGGATGCCACGTCAAATTCGTTGATAAACCGTCCTGCCGCCATCTCAATGGGAGCGAAGTTCTTGTACTGTGCCGTTACTCCGTTTACAATGGCCATTTTCCTCTCTTCGTCAACCTGGAGCACACCGTTTTTCTGATTTATTGCCGCTATATTTTTCATTTCCGGCACCGCGTTTTTTATGATTTCCATATCATCAAGCAGCAGCCATTCACTTCTGTCGACAGTAACATTTTTATATGTAATGGTTATCAGGTTGGCGCCGATTTTTTCAAACTGTGCATTGATATATGCCTCGGTGGCATTACCGATAGCCAGAATGGCGACAACGGAAAAAACACCCATGACAATACCGAGCATGGTAAGAATAGAACGCAGTTTATTTGAACGCAGGCTTTCCATAGCCTGGGACAGGCTCTCAGCAATGTTCATATCTGTCACTCTTTCTCTGTAATACTAACTGTCATGCCGTCTTCAAAATATGGCTGTGGGTCCAGTACCACCAGTTCGCCTTCGGAAAGGCCTGAAATTACCTGGGCGGTCATATCCGAAATTATACCAAGGGTGACACGCTTCCTGGCAAGGACGCCAGTATTCTCATCAACTGTAAAAACATATTCCAAACCGTCTTTATCAGGCACTATGGCCTCAAGGGGAATTATCAGGACATCTTCAACGTTTTCAGTGGATATATCGCAGGTAACGCTGATACCCGGCCTTAGTCCGGGAACGGTATTTTCCAGGGAAATAACCGTTTCCACTACCGTTTCTTCACCACCACCGGTATATATGGACTCTGCCTTTGGCGATATACTCTCCACTTTGCCCGTTATGGTAGTATCTTTTCCTATGGCGTCACCCCAAATGGATACCGGCTGTCCCACCTTGACGTTTCCACTGTTATATTCCTTTATATACGCATGGACTTTGAGCTTATCCGTGTTAATTATCTCAAAGGCCGGCATGGTTCCCGTATAACCGCCTTTTATCACGTTAACCACGGAAACAACGCCATCCATGGGGGATAATACATCCTTTTCTATCCTGTCTATCTTTTCTTTTAAGTCCTCTATACCAAGTATTGTGGACTGAAGGGTTTCAAACTTGATTTTCCTGTTATATTCCATGTTCTTTTTCAGAGATTCATAGCTGAGTTCACTGCTCCGAAGGGCCGATAACGCATCTTCGCATGCCCTCTGGGACCTCTTCAACTCTGCTTCAGATATAGCATGGGATTCAAACAGAATCTTATTTTCCTCGTAGGTTTCAACACATTCCTCATAGGTTTTCCTGGCATTTTCCACCGCTATGGCTGCTTTTTTCAAGTCTTCTTCCATTTCAGACATCTCCAGGTTGAGCTGCTGAACATTCCTGTTTATCTCCAGCTTTTCCAATTCAGAATACAACCCGGACAAATCCAGTTCGATAAGCTTTTGTCCCTTGGAAACATGCTGGTTTTTCTCCACAAGTATGTCAATGACCTTAAGGGGGGTATCAAAATATACCTGAGCCTTTTCAACTTCTTTTACTGTCCCGTCAGCACTTATAACAGTAGAAATACTCCCTGTCCTTATTTCAACAACTCTTACGGAAGGTCCGCCGGTTCTTTTAAATACCGAGGCGGAACCAGTTGTCCCCAGAATACCGACTATGGAAAAAGCAACCGTTAAAACGGCAATCACACTGCCGATTATTATCTTTCTCTTCATGTGAACCTCCAAGCTTTCAGGTCTCATTTCTTTCTTGCCTTAGTTAAGAGAGTTTATTACAAAATGAAGAAGTCAAATCCGGTTACATAAACGACCCTGCCAAACTTGCGGAAATGCCGCTGAACAGTAAGGTCAGCACAAACAGGACCGCCATAATGATATATGATTTCTTTTTGCCAAGGCCGCTGACTGTGGCAACACCGACGGCAATAACACAGTAAAACCATATGGAATAAAGGTCAATGCCGCAAGCTACTGCGTACAAAAATCCCTGCCTGCTGCCCCCTCCAAACAGTGCACCGAGGCTTACCAGGGGCGTATCTAAATATAGGGTTCCACTGAAAAAGGTAACAATAATTTTAATTAATGTATACAGTGCCAGGATTACATGGGCATAACCGGTAACCGAAAGGTACTGCTTGAACCTGCCTTCCCCTCTGAATATTTTGACAGTCCCGAACAATATGGCAGCACCTATAATCCATCCTATTACAGCACCTATGGGAGCCGTTACAAGTCCGGTTATGCTCTGTACTTTTGCCAACTGCTCCAGAGCTTCCTGGGTATAGGTGACTCCGGCATATTCATACATTACCTGCTGCGACCTTTTTGCAGCTTCCAGCATATACTCATTGTACAATGAAAAATGAATAACCAGGTACAATAAATATGTAATGCTTATTAAAACGAATGGAAACAGAATACGCGGCCTTTCCTTCAGATCATCCATTGTCCTTTTAGGAGCCACTATTATATTGCCTACCCTTTTAAAGAAACTTAATTTCGGCTTTTCCATCTCATTCATAGGCGACCTCCACATTCACAATTAAAGATTTCTTCAGCCTTTCTCTTTCTTCCGCAGCACTTAAAGGCTTTTCAACAATTTCATCTTTTATAAGCCTTCCGTCACGGAAATTTATTATCCTCCTGGTATGCTCCGCAATGCTGCGTTCATGGGTGACCACGAGTACCGTAACCCCATCGCTGTTGAGCTTCTGGAAAATTTCCATTATATCCTCACCTGAAACACTGTCAAGATTGCCTGTAGGCTCATCTGCCAGAATGATGCTGGGTTCATTGACCAGGGCACGGGCTATGGCTACTCTCTGTTTCTGTCCTCCTGATAATTCATTGGGGAGGTGGTTTATTCTTTCCAATAAGCCCACCTTTTCCAAGGCTTCCATTGCCCGTTCCCTTCTCTCTTTTTTCCCGACCCCGGCATATATCATAGGAAGTTCCACATTTTTTAGCGCATTCAGTTTAGGGAGAAGATTAAACGACTGGAAAACAAAACCTATCTTTTTATTGCGTATTTTAGCAAGTTCAATATCATTCAGGGTGGAAATATCCACTCCGTCCAGTTCATAATAGCCACTTGTGGCACGGTCGAGGCAGCCTAATATATTCATCAAAGTGGACTTTCCCGAACCGGAAGGCCCCATGATAGCCACAAACTCGCCTTTATTTATTGCAAGATTTACCTGTTTTAAGGCCTCTACCTCAATTTTTCCGTTTTTATATACCTTATGGATATCTTTCATTAAAATTATACTCATGCCAGACTCCAGTTGATGGTTTTATTCAGCAATCATATACTACATATTACTCCTATAGGTAAATTATTACCATATACTGCCATCAATAATACCTGATTATTCTTCCACGTCCACCATAAAGAAGGATATTTCACCTTCTGCCGCTGTCTTGTCCTCAACGGTAGCCTTAACCTTAACCTTTGCCAAACCTCTTTTATATACCAGGATTTCAGCCTCAAGCCTTAATGTATCCCCCGGGACTACCTGTTCCCTGAATTTCATGGAATCAATTCCGGTAAAAAGCCCCAGTTTGTTTCCCTTTTCCTCCAGCATTGATATGGCTATTCCAGCTGTCTGGGCCAGCGCTTCTACTATCAGTACACCAGGCATTATGGGTCTTTGAGGGAAATGGCCCTGGAAAAACGGCTCATTGGCCGTAACGTTCTTTATCGCAACACACCTTTTACCCGGTTCCACTTCCAAAACCTTGTCTACCAGTAAGAACGGGTACCTGTGGGGTAACAGCTTTCTTATATCAACATTAGTAAGCAAAGTAAATTCCTCCCTTCTGCGGTATCTTTTTTATTTTATTTCATCAGTTAATTCTTGTCAAACGTGGAATTGCACTTTTTGGAATGCAACAGAGAAAAAGCAGTTGCAGGCTTAGTGCGCGATTTTCTTGATAATTGCAGCCCTGAAAGGTAAAAAAACAGGATACCAAATATAATAATCATGGAACCATATCCGTACAACGGCCTTACACCATAGCGGTCAACAAAAAATCCCGCAAAGGAGTTACCCAGCATGCCCGCAGTGCCGGCGGCAAATGCCTGTACCAATGTTTGGGCGAAAGCTTCCGTGTTCTCCGGTGCCAGAGAATATATATAGTACAGCATGCCCGGTGTGAAGAAGCTTGTATATGGAGCCATAAGCCAATATGAGGCCATCAGCAATCCTATACTCGGTGCCAGGTAAAAACCCAGCATACGCAGTGCAAGAAATCCGCATGCCAGTAATATAAGTCCTCTTGAACCAATTCTGTCAGCCAGTTTCCTGCTATACAAGAAAAACGGGATTTCTATAAAGGCATTAAGGGAACTCACAAGCCCAACAGTACTGTTAGTACCTCCCACGGAAAACAAAAGGCTTGGGAAGAAGGTATATGAGCAGTTCATTGGAAGGTTTATTATAAACACAAAAATCATGAAGGTTATGTATCTCTTTGTTGACAGCAGGGCTTTAATATCCGGCTTGCCTTTGTCGGGTGCTTCGGCAGCAGCGTCACTCGTCGCACTTGCTTTACCATGTGTTTTGTAACCTGACTGAAGGTCTTCATATTTGTACAGGAATACAAGAAACATGGTAACTGCAAAAAGCAAAGCTCTCCCGTAATACACATTACTTACATTATAGATTTCCGTGAGTTTTCCATAAATATAAACCACTATTGCAAAACCTATGGAGCCCCATATTCTTATCATTCCATAATGGTAACCCTGCTCCTTCGCACATTCTCTCGCAATCCAATTATCGAGGAGCGGCATAAAGGACGCAGTAAACAATGTGTATGTAAGAATCAACGGAACTACAGCAGTTTTTGACTGGAACATAGTGAGCAAAATACTGGTTAATATGGAAACACTCATGCAAGCGAGCAATACTTTTCTCACTGATTTTACATAATCACTTATGATTCCGCATAATGGCTGGGATATGATCCCTAAAAGACCGTTTACTGCAAACAGCATGCCAATCTGTGAATTCGAAAAACCAACCTGTTGTGTACAAAATATATAGTCATATGAAGAAGCTGCTAGCGAAGCCCACGCAAAAAAGTCCAATGCTGAGAAAAACAACCTCTTATTCTCGGTTAACCTGTTCAAACTGACCCCTCTGTTTCGATGTTACTTATAGTAGTTTATAGCATCAGCAAACGTTTTTATTTTATTACCTTTTTGTAATTTCATCAATTATTTTAATTACTTAATGGCAGCTATAACTGAGAATTTGTGATAAGAATACAAGATCTTTACCTCAGTGAAATGACATTTATATAACATTTTAACCTCTGTTTCAACCGAACATTCCTTGTCCAGCTTTCTGCGTTCCCTCCACAGCTCAATATCCCGGTTTGTCAACCCGCTATTCAGTATTTGCTTTTCCCAATATGAATCAAACCATTTATTCATACGGTCTGTTCCCGCGCAAAACTGGTCATAATTAACCAGCACACCGCCCTTTGGCAGTTTATTATAAACGTGCATGAACAGCTCTTCCTTCTGACTGTCTTCTAAGTGGTGTATCGACAACGCAGAAATAACAGCATCGAAGTTTCCCTCAGGAAGTTCCTTTGTATAATCTAATATTCTGTACTGTATCCTATCAATTCCGGCAAATCTTCTTCTTGAAACATTAAGCATTTCATCTGCAATATCAACTAATACATATTCTGCTGATGGACATTCCCTATACCAGTAATATGAAAGCAATCCTGTTCCAGCGCCCAAATCCAACACACGGAGCGGAGCAATGTTCGAAAGGATCAGTTTGGTGGTACTTTCATAAAAATCATCAAAACAAGGAATAAACTTTCTGCGATTACTATCGTACTCTTTTGCAATCAAATTGAACTGATCTTTTATCAACATAACTCTCCACCTTGCAACAATGATACTTGCTTGACATCCCCAATTTTATCATAAACCCGGCGGTTCAGTCTGTTTTCTTTTTCCCAAGGTTTTACAGGAGACAGATCCCATCAAAAAATATCGCCCCCTTAATGGTAACTATACCTTATTGGGGACGTATATGCTTACGTTTTCAATTTGCCCAACGAAGAAGAGGAAGGCTGAACTTACATTAAAGCTGTTGCGGTGTAATCTTACTTTGAGAACTCAACTTCCCATTCAGGTCCATAGGACAGGCTGTAAATATCACAGAAGCTTCCCTGATTTACAGCCATTGCAATATTCATCAGCTCATTGTTATAGATGATTACATCGCCTTTTTTTGCAAAACCGAAAGACATCTCAAAAAGGACCATGTCTGAAAATATGACTTCATCGTTATGCTTTACGGTTACATTAATACGGTCGCCGTATTCAAATCCGGCTTTCATGAACTCAACAGTGGGGATATTCGTCCAGAGGTTTCCGAAATTGGGATCGTTGATCTCAAATATGCCCTTAACATAATTACGCCCGAATTCGGGAGACAGTATTGGATGCTCAACAACTTCATCCACGCTGTACGATGGCCCGACCTGGTCATAAGTTATGATGCCGCTGGCAAGCCTTGCTGCGCAGTATGCAAACAAATCCCGTCCATGAAAAACACTTACATTTTCGGTACCCTTTCCTTTTAATCTGTTGATTTTTTCATCAATCTGCCTTATCTTTGTAATTCCGATTTTCGTTTTTACATGGGTCAATGAACCGTTGTCCGGCGAAACTACATAGTGACCGCTGCATGTTTTTGCTGCTGCCGCCCGGCGGCTTGTTCCGACGCCGGGATCAACGACAGATACAAATATGGTCCCTTCAGGCCAGAACTTTATATACTGGTAAAGCCTGTAGGAAGCACTCCATGTGTCATACTTTGGTATTTCGTGCGTCGCATCAATTATTTCCAGTTCACGGTCCACGCTTTTTACAACACCATACATTGCGCTGACCGCACCTTCTTTATATGTAAAATCCGTCTGAAATACAAGAATGGGTTTCATATTAATGCCCCTTTACTCGTAAGATATCTCGTGTAATCAAGGTATCCCGTGTAGTTATAACAAAGCCATATATTCTAAATAAATGGATTATAAAACCTGCTCCCGTTAATAAACACCGAGATTAAGACAGATACAGCGAATATTAAAACCGAAGCCAGTATGGCAATATAATCGCTGGTGGTCAGTTTCTTTTTGCTGTACCATGTCCTTTTCTTTAATTTGCCGAAACCTCTCAAATCCATTGCATTGCTGATGTACTCAACCCTTTCAATGGTAGAAAATATCAGCGGTATAATAATCATCAAAGCATTTTTGAAACGATCCGCAAATTTGGCTTTCTTTGACATCTCAAGCCCTCTTGCCTGCTGTGCCTGGCTGATGCTGCGGTAATCCCTCTGTATTTCGGGGAAATAACGCAGGGTCAAAGAAACTGCGTAAGCAACCTTATACGGAACGCCAACCCCGTTCAGAGACGCAGCAAATTCGCTTGGATCCGTGGTTAACAAAAATACAATTCCCAAAGGTATAACAGATCCATATTTAAATACCTTGGTAATCTGATAAAACAATTGTTCCAGCGTGACATTATAGCGCCCGAAAATCCTGAAAAGTTCATGCCTTGTTCCGTAAAGCTGCACTCCGTATTCAGGGGCAAACAGGAATGTCAGAACAAAATTAATCGCGATAAAAATCAACACATAAATAATCATAAGCCGTATCTGCGAATATTTTATCTTCGCAACCTTTAGGATTATTACTGAAAATATAGTCACAAAAAGAATAAACCGGATATCATATGAATACATTACCGCAAATGTGAGGACCAAAAAGCTTACGAGTTTCGTAAGTCCCGACAGTCTGTGTATCGGCGTATCCAGAAAATTATATGAGAAAAGCTTAAGTTTCATTGTTTTTCCTTAGCTCCCTTTCGTAGTCAATAAACCTTTGAACGAATGCTGTCCTGTCTTCAATATTCGCTTTTTCCGCAAGGTAGTAAAGTGACGTTTCCTTCAGATTGGCCTCTTCAATGAGCCTGGAATCAGTCAGTACAACTGATGCGCTTGTATCAGCAAGAATTTCTCCGTCTGACATGACAATAGCTCTTGGGGTATATTCCAACATCAAGTGCATGTCATGAGTAATCAGGATTATAGTTACGCCCATTTTATTGAGTTTCTCGAGGAAATTCATAATCTCGGTATAATGGTAATAATCCTGACCTGCTGTAGGCTCATCAAGGATAATTATCTTTGGGTTCAGAACCAAAATCGATGCAATTGTAACTCTTTTTTTCTGCCCAAAGCTCAGTGCTGATACCGGCCAGTCAATAAACGGCGACAGGCCGCATATCTCCAGCACTTTTTGCACACGGGGCCGTATTTCGTCCTCAGGCACATTTCTCAGCCGAAGTCCCAGAGCCACCTCGTCATAGATCATTGCCTTCGATATCATCTGATTTGGGTTCTGCATCACAAGCCCGATTATTTCGGCTCTTTCCTTGATACTCCGGTCCCTTATATCCTCGGCATAATAATATATACTTCCCGAATCCTGTTGTTCAAAGCCACATAATACTTTGGAAAGAGTGGATTTGCCCGCTCCGTTTCTCCCCACAATGGAAATCATTTCACCTTCATGAATTTTAAAACTTACATTATCCAGTGCCTTTCTCTTTCCGTCATATGAGAAAGTAAGATTCTCTGCTGTCAGTATTACAGGTCCTTTTTCTTCCTTTACAGGCTTTTCAATGGATTTGTACCAGGTCTTCAGTGGCTCTGTGACCGTATCCATTTTAAGCGTATTCAGACTGCTCGGACACATATCACTGGTTACATTGATACCTGCATATTTCAACGCGGTAATATAAAGAGGCTCGCGGACACCAATCTGCGTCAATATCGATGACGATACCAGCTCGTCAGGGGACATGTCGGCAATAATATGCCCCTCGTTTATCACAATTATCCGGTCTACGTCCCTGTGCAGGACATCTTCAAGGCGGTGCTCGATAATTATAATTGTTTTATTCGTTTTCTTATGGATATCGTCGATTATTTCTATCGCTGTTTTCCCTGTAGCCGGATCAAGGTTTGCAAGGGGTTCATCAAACAACAGCACATCAACATCGTCAACCATGACTCCGGCCAGGGATGTTCTCTGTTTCTGACCTCCGGAGAGCTCATACGGCGACGAATCCAGCAGCTTATCCATGTCCACCATTGCTGCCACCTTACGGACAATCTCATGCATTTCTTCGGTGGGGACATTGTCATTTTCAAGGGCAAAAGCAATGTCTTCACCGACCGTCAGGCCGACAAACTGACCGTCGGAATCCTGAAGAACGGTTCCTACTATTTTGGACAGTTTAAATATATTCTGCTCGGCAACAACCAGATCCTTTATTTTCAGTGTGCCTTGGATTTCGCCCTTGTAAGCAAACGGAATAAGCCCATTAATACAGTGGCCTAGTGTACTTTTGCCACTTCCACTAGGCCCTACGATTAATATCTTTTCACCTGGATATATTTTTAAATTGATATCATATAAAGTTGGTTCCGCCTGCGTGAAATATTTAAAAGTAAAGTCAGTAAACTCAATAACAGGTCTTTCTCTCATGTTTTTACTCCGATTTTTCTGGGTTTATACACTTATTTTTTTGTCAGGCTGCCTTTCTTTGTACGTGTTGCAGCATATGCAACCAGCAGTAATGTTCCTATAACTCCTGTACTGATAGCGTTCATCAGTGCTGCTGCAATTCCCTGAACAAAAACCTTGTTAGCCGGTTCGGCATAAATAACAATATCAAGTACCGGCGCAATAATCAACCATGCAACAGCATTGCCGATTATTTGAATGATATTGAATTTCAGAATATCTTTCCCTTTAAATTCCCCTTCTTCAACTTTCGTGTTTCTGAAAGCAAAGCCAAAGACAAATCCTGAAATACCACTTGCAATAACCCAGCTCCACCATGGCGAACCATACTGAACAGCATCACTTATGGCATGTCCGATAAAAGCAATTAAACCGCCTGCAATTGGTCCGTACAGAGTTGCAAAAAAGGCACTGACCCCATAGGCAGTCTGGAAACTGGTTTCCGGAATAGGAGATGGTATTTTGACATACATGAACAGCAAAGTAAAAATAGCTGCACCAAGCCCTGTTGCTACAATGGTTTTAGTGCTTACCTCAAAATACTTTTTCATATTTTTTACTCTCCTTTATATGTATTGGAATTTATTATCAGGGCAGAGCGCCCATAATAACCGTTTTCAGGATTAATACATAATACTGCGGATACAAAAATAAAATCTGTATCATTATCTTGAAATAAAAATTAACATAATTATTTTAACCGCAACACAGAGGGCTGTCAATCACTGGTACAGCAGGATTATTTATTATTTAGGGGTTAATTACTCTAAATGTAGAAGATAAAAAGAGATGGACTAAAATTTATCTCCCTGGCTTCCATTACGTCACAGTTTCGCCACATGAATATTGGAAATGGGTGTTAGTACAAAAATTGTTCAGGAAACGTTGAATCATTCATCTATTAAACTCACACTCGACACATATTCCCATATTATGTCCGAACTTAAAAGAGATGCCGCCGATAAACCTAACAGCTTGTTCGAAAGTAAACCAACAGAAATACAACAAAAAGAGGTTTCTGCAATATAGATTGCAGCTTCAGGGGTAAAAACACGATATCTGGACAAAAAAGAAAAGCCTTTAATATCAAGGCTTTTCAAATTGAAAATAATTGGAGCTGGCGGACGGATTCGAACCCCCGACCTGCTGATTACAAATCAGCTGCTCTACCTGCTGAGCTACGCCAGCATTGAAATTATATTAATTTTACCACATTTGGACGGATTTTGGTAGTTCCGTTGATACCTTGTTATCCGTTTGCCTGTATATAATAATACGTTACTGGTATTGGTGTCAACACTTTCGATTCTGAATTACAGTAACCTTACTTGTCTTTTCGTAAGAATGTTCAGGATATACATTACTTTTCTCAATCTTCTTGCTGTAATTCCAGCAAAAAGCTGTATCCATGCTTTTTAAACCCCAGGGACTCATAGAATCTGTGTGCTTTTTCCCTCTTTAAATTGCTTGATAACGCAACTTTATAACATCCATATTTCATGCAATATTCAATGGCAAACCTCATCATCTGCTTTCCTATGCCTTTTCCCTGGTATTCTGTTTTTACAACCACATCCTCAATTAGTCCCGATGGAGCACCCATATGAGCAAGATTGTCCATAACAGCCAGGGCAAAAGTGCCGATTATTTTTTCATCTATTATTGCAACAAATACTTTATAGTTAGGATAAGACAATATCCTGTCAAATATTTTTTCAGCCTGCTCTTGGGATAAAACCTTACCGTCATCCATGTCAGGCTGTTTATATAGATTAAGTATATCTATCAAATCATCCTTTTTCGCTTCCCTGATATCAACCTGCACCAGATAAACCTCCAAAACCCGATAAAATACATTTCTATATATACCATAAGGGCAATATATTGCAAAGTTATTATTTCCAATTAATAGTAAGGATTATATTGCAATTTTATACATTAATGTGTATAATTATTCATAGTATTGTATTGATTATAAGCTGTGGTGATTTATATGCTGGACAAGGTTAAGGAATTATTGAGCAGGGACTTATTTGCACATGCAAGCCATTTGAAAATGATTGAAGAATATGCAGACTGTATGGAAATCAAGCTGTTTGAGCAGGAAAACTCCTGGGGCATTGTAATGCTCATTCCTGTCTCCGCCTCCTCCTTCGACACTGAAATATACCCGGAAGCTGAATTTATTGTTTACCTGGCCGCTTCGGATAACCAAACAATCCCACAGCTGCTTAAGGAAATTCCAAGGGACAAGGATCTGGTATTTAAGATCCATAAGCCGGTTTTTAAGGATGCAATAGAAAAAGAATTTCCCCTCACCTGGAAACGGGCATATTTATCATATTCATGCCGGCATATCGATGATTCCGAAGAGTTATCCGTTGTTGTAAAATCCACCCGCCTGGATGAACAACTTTTGCCTTTATGGGCGGAAAATGGTTATTCCAGAAATGACATAGAAAAATATTTTGCCAATGGAGCCTGCTCATTTACTATTTACATGGATGGCAAACCGGTGAGCACATGCCTTATTTTTCACAACTGTTTCAATATCTGGGAAGTGGGCGCTGTTCATACAGTTGAAAGTAAAAGGAGGAAAGGGTATGCCGGAAAAGTTGTAAAGGCCGCAGTAAGTGAGATACTGAAATCCGGCAATGTACCCAAATACCAGGTTGTTCACTCCAGCATACCTTCCATTAAACTTGCTGAATCCCTTGGTATGGAGCTTATCCTGAAACTTGAACATTATTATTACAAAGCTGACATTCTTCCCATTACAATTGAAACTTAACTGCAAAATCATGCCCGTCGAAGTATCTTCTCAAATTGCTCTACGGCAAGCATGTCTTTAATCATGGCTTCCCGGCCTGCGTCGGCAAGGATTTTTCGAGCTTCATACGACCGGAATTTTTCGAAACCGGCTTCATCGAAAGTAAATCCATGACTCCATAGGAATCCGCCATAAGAAGTGCAATCTTCCAACGCCTGAATTGCTGTTTCAAGCTCTTTTTTCCACTCAGGGAAGTGTTCGGCCAGAAAACGGTAGTAAGGTAATGGTTTCTTGCGGGCATCAATTTGACAAAGGGCATCGCAATAAATATAAAACCGGTGTTCAACGCTGTTCGCCACACCGTTAACTGCCGGGGCATCCGATGCGCGTAGTGGTAATTGCGAAAAATCGTCATGCTCCAAATGATACAAAAATGATTCCCAGGCTGCAAATCCAACCTTTTTCCCGCGAATCTCGGCAGTACTCCGGGCGTGGTCGGAGATAAAACGGAAAACGGATAACGCTGTGTTTCGTTCCGAAGCTGCTTCCTCTTTGTATTTCAACAAAATATATCCAGCCAGGTTATTCTCCCAATTATCCCACGTTACAGGTACAGTTACATCGGATGGCTGCGAAACCCCGGCTTTAAAGCCATTGTTGTAGTCATAACCGATAATTTTTTCCCCGTCATCCTCGTATCCGAAAAAGACATTCAAATCGCAGTCGGCATGTTCTATATACCTTATCAGTACAGGGAAGCCTTTATCAATGGCGGAAACAAAATCCCGTCTGATCTGTGCTGCATCTGTGTTCATATATTTTCCGTCCTTGCTGCGGTGAACGGTGATATATTTTGCCTGCCAACCAATAGCGGACAGAACCCGGTGCTCGGTTTCGAAGGGAGTTTCATTAATACTCTGAGTAAGTTCATTACCGAATACCCATTTGCCATCCGTCCAGCAGAAACGGTTTCCTTCACCGCTCAGGGCGGTCAGCTTGGCTTTATCGCAGTTCTCGCCAAGACTTCTGAGTGCTGCTTCAAGCAGGGTAATAAAGAATGCTGCATTGTTGCCGTCGTATTTTATCTCCGGCACATTTGGAATAAGACGCCTTTGCATGGTAAATCCTCCTCTTACATCAATATTGATGGAGAGGGGCGCGAAGTTTTTCAGTACTGATTTTCGTTGTTTAGCAACAGATGGTGTAACGCCATGGAAACGGGTAAACGCTTTAGTAAAGCTTTCGGCAGTTTCATATCCGTATTTGAGGGCTATATCAAGAACTTTTGCATCGGATTCCATTAACTCATTTCCAGCCAGAGTCAAGCGGCGTGAGCGTATATAGTCTCCTACTGTCATGCCCGTGACAATACTGAAGATTCTCTGAAAATTTGCGCTAGATGAATTAGCACTGCGTGCGATATCCTCAATAGTCAGTTCTTCTGTCAGCCTGTCTTCAATGAAACTGATTGCGCTTTGCATTTCCTTTATCCAGTACATATTGCGTCACCTCCTCCAACGAGGATAGGATACCAATAAATCGGAAAAGTTTCTTGTCATACAATGCTCAGATGTGTCCGGTAAATTGCCGTTTGTCTGTCCTGACAATAAAATCATAACACAATTTCATAAATCTTTGCTGAATCAAATAGTTATTTGCAGAAAGTTTTGCTAAATTAATCAGGAAATTGATTGGTTGCTCTTATGTGACATTCTATGAAAACTGTTTTATTATTTTAAGGATATTTGTTGAATAATCCCATTTCTGATATATTGTAATATATCAGTAGTTATTGAAGGATTTATTTGAGATTAGAAAAAGAATTAGTAAACCAGGACAATTAAGGAGATTGAAATGGAAAACATAATTACAGACAGATTAGTCATTAGAAGGTTTGAGCAAAATGATTGGCAGGATTTATATGAATACTTGTCAGATAAAGAAGTTGTTAAATATGAACCATATGATATTTATTCAGAAAGTCAGGCTAAAGAAGAAGCAATTAGAAGGTCAAATGATGAATCTTTCTATGCAGTTTGCTTGAAAGAAAATAACAAATTAATAGGAAACTTGTATCTGTGTAAAGGAGACTTTGATACATGGGAATTAGGATATGTATTCAATAGGAAGTACCAGGGCAAAGGCTATGCCACAGAGAGTGCGAAGGCGTTACTTGACTATGCCTTTACACATTTAGGAGCAAGGCGTATTGTAGCCATGTGTAATCCAAAGAATGACCGTTCCTGGAAGTTACTTGAACGCTTACATATGAGACGTGAGGGATTACTTTTGCAAAATATCTATTTTAAAACCGATAGCAATGGTGCGCCTATATGGCTTGATACTTACGTATATGCTATATTGAAAACAGAATGGTGTAAATAGAATCAGAGGCTGTAAAATATTTTATGTAAACTAATGAGCTCCTTCTATGGTAGTTGATTCAAAACAGATTTCCAGTGATATTATCACTATGAATTCATGAGTACTGCTGCACGTTGATAGCGATGAAATGGAAGTATCTTTGGTTTACCCTGTATTTTCCCATAGGTACGGCCATACTTGAATATAGCGAAGGCAGTGTCATTAAGTGGAAAATACCTTCCGGCGTTATGAAAATTCATATAAAGAAAGTTCTGTATCAACCTGAAACTGCCAGAAATTATCACATGTGAAAGGGGACACTGTCGCGAAGTGTCCCCTGAAATATAAACCTGTTCCGGTTCTATTCTTCCACATAGCTCTTGCTTGTGTCGATACTTACGGTGTTTGTTTTGCCATCCCAGGTTACGCCAATATCGAAAGCTTTGGCTATGTCTCTTAGTTTGAAATAGTTGTTACCGTTGATGTTATACGCTGTCAGCGATATTTGTTTGCCGTCTTTATAAATCTTTGAAGTAGTCGGGGTTGCAGCTTTGCCTTTACCGTCGCCCTTAACCAACTCTCCGCCCACTGCGGTGTAGGGTTTGTTTGAGATAAGGTTGATTGCATTGCTTTTCGCATCCCAGGTGACTTCAAAGTTCTTTTCAGTATTGTTTACGGCCAGTGCCAGGTCTCTCAGCTTGAAATAGTTGTTCCCGTTGATGTTATATGCTTCAAATGCAATGGATGTACCGTCAACCAATACAGCAGATGTTGTTGGTATTGCCTTTTCTGTTGCCGGTGATGTCGTTGCAGGACTTTTGCTCTTTACCTGTGATGTATATGTCTCATCTACCAGGATATACCAGTCAGTCATATAATCATGTACCGGTTTACCTGATGAGAGATAATCACTGCCGGCATTAGGCGCCTTTTCATCTGTATAAATGCCTACAACTGCTTTACCCTCCACAAAATGCGTGACCTCATCGAACTGTGGCTTAATTATTTCATTACCCTTACTATCTATAAACCCCCACTTGGAATTATAGTCCTGTACCCTGCCTTTGCCATATGTGAAAGGTGCAATTTTTTTATATTTTCCCGGAGGAACTACTATATCGCCACTGACATTTATATAAGCCATTTTCAACTTATCCATAAAGCTTTTATAATCCATACTACCATCATAATCTTTTGCTTCGATAATCGCAATTAAAGTGTCAACAGGTTCAAGGCCTGATTGAAAATCTGCCCCCACTTCCCTGCCTAATTTATTTTCAATTTCTCCTGCCAATCGATAGCCTTCAGGTAAAATATTCTTACCCGTAGATAAATTATGGAGCATTTCAGCATCGCTGACATACTCACCTGATTCAAATACAGGCATTGAGACCACTACAAGGCCATTACCCACCTCACAGATATACCCTTCTGTCTTAAAAACTTCTTTTCCTGTTTTGTCAAATAGATGCTCATATTCTGATCTTACGGCAGTATGCGTAAAGTCAGGCGAAACTGTTTTTACAAGTCCATTCTTGTACCATGGTTGCATCAGAAAATGAACTAAATGGCTTTCTGGCAGTCTGAATAATTCTTTGCCCGTTGTGTCAATAAATCCTCCATATAAATAATTCGCCTCCACGCCTATCTGACTGTTAGGCTTAAATTGCTGGAAATAGCAGACCCCTTCCGAAAAGCCAAATAAAACTCTTTCCCTGTCGTGTGTAAAGAGCTTTTTACCCGTATTGTCTATAACATAGTCTTTCCCGGTTTCAAGATCCCATATATCAAGGTACCCGCCCGAAGGGGATCTTATGCTGATATTATCTGACGGGGCGACTAACTCCTTACCAAATACATTTATAGCTGTCGCTGAATAATCATCAGCCCGCGTTACGGGTATTATACCCGAAGGACCCCATACTCCTATCTCTATGCCATTTGATATGTATTTCCCCAGAGGGAATATCTCTTTACCTTTCTCATCAATAATTCCCCACTTATCGTCAAATGTTCTTACCTCAGCGTAACCATTAATAAAAACTGAAATATAAGCGTACTTGCCGTAAGGAACTACTGTGTCGCCTTGCTTATTAAAAACTACGGCACCTAACGCATCCCTTAACACAACCGTATTGCCAAAATAACGCGGATACCGGACAAACTCACTAAAGTTGTCACGAAGTTCCGGATATCCGCTATGAGTATACTGAGGAGTTATTACTTCTTTCCCTGTTTCAGCGTTCACAAAACCCCAAACCGGTCTACCGGCAAAAGTTCTGGCCTCCCCGCTGGATACCGCAATCATACCGTTTATTACAGGAGAAGCCTCATGATAACGTCCAATGTAATGTAAAGAAAACCCATCCGGTATTTGTATTCCGTCCGGATTATTCTGCAAAGTTTGTGCGTTTACTGCTGCCGGAAAAGCGGATAAAACAACTAAAACTGCCATTACTAAATTTATTATTCTTTTTACTTTCATTTTTGCTACCTCCTTAATTCAGGACATCAATAAAATCATCTGAATTACTTCCCTGTGTAATGTTCCCATAAAAAATACTCCCTTCTGGTTTCTTCACCATAAAGGAGTTCCTTAACTGCCATACACAAAATTTATTACAATCTATTGTAACTAAAAAATATTGGTCGGAGTGAGAGGATTTGAACCTCCGGCCTCATGGTCCCAAACCACGCGCTCTAGCCAGCTGAGCTACACCCCGACGTTCTTCATCGTAAAAAGTATTTTACTATATCCCCCGCATTAATTCAATAGTTTTTTATACCGTTAAATAAAATTACCTGTACAAGTCTCACAAAATCTTGAGTATGGTACTGCACAACAATTCATTCTCTTAATGCTTTTTGTTCCTGTGATCTATTTTATTGATTTACAAGCTGTAACAGGGAAGAAATTTTAAAAAAAAGCGCGTTTTTTGTAACATAATGTTAACTTGCTACGTCTAATCAACTACTCTATAATTTTAATATGGCAGCTTTATACTTATGTTAACTTCATGGGGTGATTAAGGTAAGCACAGTGAAGAGATTGCTGGGGATGGCAAGGAAAGCCATTCAGGATTATGACATGATCCAGGAGGGAGACAGGATTGCCATAGGTGTTTCAGGAGGTAAGGACAGCCTCTGTCTTCTTTATGCATTAGGGCACCTTCGGCATTTTTATCCGGTAAAATTTGAACTGGAGGCCATAACTTTAGATTTAGGCTTTGGTAAAACAGACACAACGCCGATAAAAGACCTTTGTGACAAGCTGGGTGTAAGGTACACCGTTGAAGAAACCAACATAGGAAAAATTGTGTTTGATATACGAAAAGAGAAAAACCCATGTTCAATGTGTGCCAATTTAAGACGGGGAGCATTGGATAATGCGGCAAAAAGGATTAATTGCAACAAGGTTGCGCTGGGCCACAACAGGGATGACGTAATTGAAACAGCCTTATTAAGCATGTTTTATGAAGGCAGATTTCACACCTTTTCCCCTGTTACTTACCTTGACAGGACTGAACTTTATCTCATTCGTCCTCTTATATATATAGAAGAAAAAGAAATCAAAGGTTTTGTTAACAAAGCAGGCCTTACTGTCGTACCAAATCCATGCCCCAATAACGGATTCTCAAAAAGGCAGTATGTCAAAGAACTTATTCGCACCCTGAACATGGATAACAAAAATATAAAAAGCAATCTGTTCGGTGCTATCAAGCGTTCAGGCATCGAGGGATGGAGGTTAAAATGATTCACAAAAGAAAAAGTCTCATAACATTGTTGACCGTCCTGTTGGTGTGTTTTCTGCTAACAGGCCACGCTGAAGCATTGCCGGCTACCATACACCAGGATATTGAACGGTATGACATCACATCCGGTGTCACCCTGAAAAAAATCAAACGCTTTACAGATGATGGCTGGCTTTCAATCAATGTTTTAAGAATTGATCTCAGAAATCCATACATAAAAGTTGACACGCTGACAAACAAAGAGTCCATCCAGAACCTAACATCCACAAAAGATCTGGCAACCCAGAAAGGCGCAGTGGCAGCTGTCAACGGAAGCTTTTTCATCCTGCAGAATGAGCCCGGCCTGGTAACCCCTATCGGGCCCATAGTGGAGTCAGGTGAAATTAAAACAGCATATAACGAATTTAACAGTACCGGCGACTCAATGGCCACTTTCGCATTAAGTAAAGCCAATGAAGTTTTTCTGGATTACTGGAAAACAGAAATTCTTCTTATTACATCCAGCGGCGATATGGCACCTGTGGCAAGATATAACAGGCCTTATTACGGGTATACCGACTTGTCCATTTACGACAGGAATTGGAGCAAAATGTCTCCGGGAATAAATAAATATTATAATGACGTCGTTGAAATGGTGGTCCAGGACGGAAGAGTTGTGGACATCCGGCAGGGCATGCCTTCCGTGGAAATCCCTGAAGATGGTTTCGTTGTTACAACCCGAAAAGAAGGAGCCAAAATAATCCTCTCGAATTTTGATATCGGGGACAAGGTATCATTTGAAATTACCACAAAACCAGACTGGACAAAGCTGGATATGGCAGTGTCCGGAGGCGCTATTCTCATAAAGAACGGCAAAATTCCATCCAAATTTTCACATGATGTTTCCGGAAGAAATCCCCGAACAGCCATTGGTAGTTCTGCCAACGGGAAAGAATTGTTTCTCGTGACGGTGGACGGGCGCCAGAACGCAAGCATCGGCCTCACCCAGTACGAAATGGCGGAATTATTGATACAGCTTGGCGTATACAATGCCCTTAACCTGGATGGGGGCGGTTCCACAGCCATGACCGCCAGGATGCCCGGTGACGCAAGTATAAGCCTTATCAATACCCCTTCCGACGGGATAGTCAGAAGGGTGGCAAATGCCGTAGGTGTATTATCTCTGGCGCCGCCTTCAGAATTGGACGTATTATTGCTTTCCACCACAGACAGGAATGTGTTTGTCAATACATCAAAAAAAATTGATATAAAAGGGTTGGACAGGTATCTAAATCCCATCAGTATCGGGAATAAAGAAATAGAATGGAGTGTTTCAGGTGTAAAAGGCCGTTTTGAAGGCAACTACTTCATACCTGAAACCGCCGGGGAAGGAATAATAACCGCTAAAATCGGAAAAGCCAAGGGACAAATGACTATAAAAGTCCTGGAAGGTCCCGTGGAGCTTTATATCAGCAGAAAATCACTTAATCTGCCTGCAGGAGAAAAGGCATCCTTCACCGTTTATGGCCGCGACAAAAAAGGCTTTACCGCCGTTATTGACCCCAAGGATGTAAACTGGGATGTTTATGGCGGCGTAGGAAGGGTTGAAAATGGGGTATTTTACGCTGAAAAACGGGGAAGCGGCTATATAGATGCATATATAGGTAATGTTCATGCCTATTGTGGTGTTTCTGTTCCCCAGCACGCAGTTGTGCTGCTGGACGATTTTGAAAAGAAAAACGGTACATTTTTGGGTTATCCAGAAACAGTAACAGGTAATTATTACATATCGGATTTACACGCAAAAGAAGGCAAGTATTCCGGCCGTCTCGAGTATGACTTTACCAAGGACCCCGACAAGTCAAGGGCGGCATACCTTAAATTTGACGGAGATGGTATACCGTTGCATGAAGATACCATACGTCTGGGGCTGTGGGTTTACAGCACGCACCCAAGCGACAACTGGCTCAGGGCACAGGTTTACGATACAGAAGGCAACCTGCACCTTTTAGATTTCGCAAGGCGCATTGACTGGAGCGGTTGGAAATACGTAGAAGCCAGTATTAGTGGTTTTATACCGGCGAGACTTGCAAGGATTTACGCAGTGCAGGTTGAGAAAGTCCTGGATGTCGGGAACCTTTATTTTGACAATCTGACAGCGGTGATTTACGATAACACTCCCATAGACCCTGAGGTAGTTCCGGATGACACCGTCGCCACAGACTACCAGATGAAGAGTGTGGTGTATGAGCCTACTCCTGATTCGTTCAGGTTTGCGGTATTCGGACAATCCAGGGAGCCAAAGAATCCGCTGGAGCAAGTACTGATTTCCAGGATGTCCGAAAAGATAAACAAGTATATTGATGCTGCAATCCTTGTAGGCAATAAGACAAATGAAATAAACAAGCTTTTGGAAGTGCCCACTGTTTTAAGCAGCGGTTCAGGTTATGAATGCAAGGATATAAAGAATGCGCGCTTTATCAAACTTGACATGACAGGCGGAAGTATAAGAACAGCAAAAAAAGGGCAGTGGCAGTGGTTCCTTGACAAACTCGAAAACTTCAACGGCGACCATGTTTTCATAACGGCGGATAATCTTAATTTCACCGACCCACTGGAAAGGAACCTGTTTAAGAAAATACTCTCCGATTATGCTCAAAAGACATCCAAAAATGTCTGGGTGTTCCTCAAGGGCAACACAAATGAAGCCCAGATGGAGGAAGGCGTGAAATATATTACTACCGCCGGCTTTGAAAATGGTAACATAACTACGGAAAATCTTGATGACGCACGTTATGTATTGGTTACCATAAAAGGCAAGGAGGCTACTTTTGACATTAAGCCTATAGTTTAAATGACAACAAGCTTCTGGTATTAATTTAAAAGTAAAATATAATACATTGCAATATACCCGATGCAGATAATAATGCGACAATGAAGCGGCCGAAGGGCTGCTTCATTGTATTTTTGTCCGTTTTTTCTGGTAATTACCATCGCTTAAGTGGTATAGAATACTTGTTTTTGTTATTATAAATATACATAATATAAGTGAACATTAACTTATACAAGCATTATTTAACGATTTCGTTATGGAGGTTATATGACACATTTGTTTATCGTCAATCCCGTCGCCGGCAACGGGAAGGCATTAAAGTTTTTAAGAAGAATAAAGAATATCGCCAAATCAGTAACCAATGATTATTTAATAAAAATTACCCGTTATCCCGGACATGCTACGGAAATCGCCCGTGATTATTGCCAGAAAGAAGATTTCAGGATTTACTCTGTCGGTGGAGACGGTACTTTGGGAGAAATAATCAACGGCATTTCCGGAGGGGCATGTTCCCTGGCAGTAATTCCGGCCGGATCAGGCAATGATTTTTCCCGTAACTTTTACCTGAAAACTGATTTAGATTTACTCATAAAAAAACTGATGTATGGCCGCGAATTACTAATTGACAGTGCAAAGGTCAACAGCCGGCATTTCATTAATATATCTTCCGTGGGATTTGACGCAGATGTGGCATATATGGCCAACCGCATGAGAAAGTTCCGTTTCATACCTCGCAGCCTTGCCTATTATATTGCGTTGTTTGCCGTTTTTCTCAAATGCAAGAGCACAGATGTGGAGGTAACTATTGATGATAACTTAAACATTAAAAAGCGTGTCCTTATCGTTGCGGTGGCCAACGGAAAATATTACGGTGGCGGTATGATGCCCGCCCCGGAGGCGGAATTGACTGACGGTTACCTGGATGTTTGCCTTATCGAAAATAAGAATCCCCTGGAAATTATCCGTTTCTTCCCGAAATTCGTTAAAGGCAAGCATTCGGAAATAAAAGGCGTTCATTTTTACAAGGGCAGGAAAGTTCATATCCGCGCCTCCGAAAAAATAGCCCTCAACATTGACGGTGAGGTTGACCAGGCATATGAAGCCACGTTTGAGATTCTGCCGGAGAGCATCCGTATTGTGGTACCTGAATGAATAACGCATCCGGATGTGTTATAATGTTATAGTAATTTGGTGGATACAAGTCCATAGTTAACCCTTCCGGGATAATTCATAAATTAGGAGGTAGTTATGAGTTCAAAAGTTTTATTTGCATCTGTAGAGTATGACAAGTATGATCCCAGTGTTACACTTCCCGAGAAGTTTAAAAAGCTTATTGACAGAATGGGTATGGAAGATGTGGTAAAAGGTAAAGTAACTGCCATAAAAATGCATGTGGGCAGAAACGTCGGATATACGACAATTCATCCTTTGTTTGTAAAAATACTTGTTGACAAGCTGAAAGCCATGGGAGCCAAGGTATACATCACCGACCAGGTGGTTACCGGTGCAAGGTCCAGGGGTTACACTGAAGAGTTCCTGGGTGTGCCTATTGTTCCTGTCTGCGGAGTAACCGGCAAGTATTATTATGAAAAATACGTAGATTACAGGACATTTAAAAATGTTGACATCGGCGGAAACATTCATGACGCAGAAGTTATGATCAACCTTTCCCATGCCAAAGGTCACGGCGTCTGTGGTTATGGCGGGGCCTGCAAAAATATTGCCATGGGCTGCGTCACCGACAGGACAAGAAGCCAGATTCACAGCCTGGAAGGCGGTATGGAATGGAACAGTGATTTGTGCATTCATTGTGAAATGTGTGTTAACAACTGTAATCACGACGCCAATAAATTCAACACGGAAGGCGAATACATAGTAAATTACCACCACTGCACATTCTGCCAGCACTGTGTAAAGGTTTGCCCGACGGGTGCCATAAAAATGACTGCAAACGAGTACGAGCATTTCCAGGAAGGCATGGCTATATGCACAGAAGAAGTATTAAAGACCTTTGAGCCCGGCCATGTATTCTATATAAACTTCCTTACAAATATAACAGCTTTGTGTGATTGCTGGGGAATGAGCACACCTCCCCTTGTTCCTGACATCGGAATACTTGCATCAAAGGATATTGTGGCAATTGAAAGGGCAAGTCTTGATCAGATTAAAATGGAAAACCTGATATGGTCAGGAGTTCCAAAAGGACACACAATGGAAGGCACAGGCCACTTGTTTGAGAGGTTGCATGGCAAAAGTCCGTTTATCCAATTGAATGAACTAGAGAAAAGAGGCCTTGGTACCCAGGAATACACGATTGATGAAGTATTTTAGAAAAAGTTATTTATAAGATGATGCTCCTCCTTTACTGATGAATATTTCCATAATATTCACAGCAGGGAGGGGCTTTTTATTTACGTTACGCTGTTAATGCAATACGGAATTTATTACGAAAGCAGAATCTCTTTGTATTTGGCGTAAAGATTCAGAAGGCTGCGAAAATCCTGTTCAGACAGAATATCTTTCAGTAAATCCCTCACATTGTCTATGTCTGTTTCTGTAATGCCATCCTTTAGAAGATTGAAAATTTCAGTTCTTTCATTTTCCCGGAGTTTGCCTGCTATGGACAGGAAAACCAGCTGGTCTCTCATACTCACCCGGTCGATAATCTCCGCAAAGGAAATCTCCTTTTCAACATCCTGTGTATCAACAGTATCTTTCTTTGGTTCATTATCCATTTCCAGTTCATTATCATGGTTTGTATCGTCAGCATCCATTATCGTTATATTATTTTCTGTTCTACCGGTATTTATTGTTTCATTTAGTTTAATCATTTCGTCAGTGTCAATTCGCGGAATATACACTTCCCCGTTTGAACCAGCCGAAGACTCAGCCTCATGGAGTTCAGCACGGGTTATGTTTACCTGCAGATAATTTAAAGACAAGAAGGATGAAAATAATACAATAAATACAGCCAGTAATACTGCCCTGTCAGTATTAAAATTAAACATAAAAATACTACCCTCCGTTTCTATTGGGTAGTATTGACAATTAATGATAAGTTATTCCTGTAATTGCTATTGTTCAGTAGTATTCCTGATTCCTGTGTTTTATGAAAATACGTTAAATCTCTGGACTTTTGCAGTTATTTCAACCGTTTGAAATTTCTGCAGTCATTTATTCGTGGTTAGCTTAATTTTCTATTTGTGAAACGATCCTCTTTAAATACTTCCGGAATTCACCGCTCAAATCCTCTCTTTTCAGGGCAAATTCCACATTTGCCTCCAGGAACCCGAGCTTGTTACCCACATCATATCTCTTGCCCACAAAATCATAAGCGTACATATCCTCTACTTCCGCAAGTTTTTTCAGAGAATCGGTCAGCTGGATTTCACCGCCCTTGCCGGGCTTTGCATCTTCCAGGAACTTATATATTTTTGGAGTTATTATATATCTTCCCAGTATGGCTATATTGGATGGGGCGTTTTTATCCGGTTTCTCAATCAGGTCACGGACTTTATAAATCCTGTCTTCCACCTTCTCGCAGTCCACTATGCCATACTTGCCCACGTCTTCCTCAGGTACACGCTGCACACCCAGAATGCTTGTCTGGTATTCTTCAAAAACATCTATCAGCTGCTTAAGACACGGCACCTCAGAATCAACTATATCGTCGCCCAGCAATACAGCAAAAGGCTCATTGTTTATAAACGATTTTGCGCAGTATATGGCATGTCCCAGTCCCTTGGGTTCTTTCTGCCTTATATAATGAATATTGACAAGGTTTGAAATATCCTTGACAAGACTTAACATCTCAATGTTTCCTGATTTGTTCAGAATATCTTCAAGTTCGTAGGATTTGTCGAAATGGTCCTCTATGGCCCTTTTTCCACGGCCGGTAACTATTAATATATCTTCTATGCCGGATTCTATGGCTTCTTCTACAATAAACTGTATGGTCGGCTTATCGACAATAGGCAGCATTTCCTTAGGCTGTGCTTTTGTGGCAGGAAGAAACCTGGTACCTAATCCCGCTGCCGGGATGATAGCCTTTCTTACCTTCATTTGCATCTCTCCTCGTACAATTGTTTTTATAATGTTTGCTTTTTATACCCCGTTAGTATTTGGGAGTTAAAATTTTAGCAAAATAAAGAATCTTTATCTATGCTATCCATTTTATCATTTTTTTATAAATAACGATAGCAAATTTATACAACTGCCAGAACATGATAAAAAAACCTTAACAATTTTGTAACAGATTATTAATAGTATTAAAATGTAAATTGTGGTATAGTTTACTTAGCAGTTAATACTTTTTTATTTTTGTTCCTCCTTTTAATATAGATTTTATGAGTTTATTTGCTATTATCTGAGTTAAAAAGCACTTAATTAATCGGTATTATTTATAAAATTATAACAAGTGCTTTTTTTTTGCCTTAAATTACATGCGGGTTTACGCCCGGTTTATGTTGATATAAAAACATTAATGAAGTATAATATAATGTACCTTAATGGTATTATAAAGATGATAAAAAGTTTGACGTGCTAGACGGGGAGGTAGCGGTGCCCTGTACCTGCAATCCGCTATAGCAGGGTCGAATGCCTGTTTGAGGCCTGTTTACTGTAAGGCCTGCCAGCCGAAAGTGGTAATGAGAACCGGGTCTTACGCAACGTAAGCCTGTGAACCCCGTCAGGTCCGGAAGGAAGCAGCGGTAAGCAGTATCTTGCGTGTGCCGTAAGGACGCCTGGTTTGAGCTAACTGCGGTTGTTCCGCTTGTGGTATCAGGTCGATTCAGGTGCACGTCTTTTATTTTTATCAAAAGCGGGACGTTTATTGTGTTTCAAGACAAAGTGTAATTCTCGGGTCCCTTATCTCATGTCTCTGTAATTTCATTTCCCTTAAAAATTAACTATTTGGTATAATATAAAATAAGAAATTTTAATGTGATGGTGATGGTTTTGTCTTATTTAGCTTTGTACAGAAGGCTCAGACCCCAGACTTTCGACGATGTGGTTGAACAGCAGCATGTTGTCCGCACATTAAGGAACAGCATAATTCAAAACAGAATAGCCCATGCTTACCTGTTTTGCGGCACCAGGGGAACCGGAAAGACAACCATGGCGCAGATTTTTGCAAGAGCAGTCAATTGCCTTTCTCCTGAAAACGGCAACCCATGCAATAAATGCGAAATCTGCAGGGGAATACTTTCGGGCACAATTCTTGATGTACTTGAAATTGACGCAGCATCCAACAACAGCGTCGACAATATCAGGGAGATAAGGGACGAAGTTGTCTATTCCCCTTCCCAGGCCAGGTACAAAGTTTACATAATAGATGAAGTCCACATGCTTTCTTCAGGAGCTTTCAACGCCCTTCTGAAAACCCTGGAGGAACCGCCGTCACATGTGATATTCATACTTGCCACCACCGAACCTCACCGGCTCCCGGCAACCATATTGTCCAGATGCCAGCGCTTTGATTTTCGCCGTATCACTGCCAAAGGTATCATTGGCAGCCTGGAACAGGCAGCGGCAGAATCCGGTGTGAACATTGACCAACGGGCTTTGAAGTTAATTGCTTCTCTGGCTGACGGTGCCTTGAGAGATGCATTCAGCATATTGGACCAGTGCATGACATTAGGCAATGAAATATCTTACAATGATGTCCTGTCTGTGGTGGGAATTGTTAACAGGGATTTCATTGATGAATTCGCCAGGGTCTTGTATGAAAGAAACATTCCGGCAGTTTTGGAGATGGTTGACCAGCTTTTAATGGATGGCAAGGATATACTCACCTTTGCCAATGACCTGACAAAATATTTCAGGGACCTCCTGATTGTAAAATTAACGGGTAATCCGGAAAATATACTGGACATGCCTGAAGACCGAATTGACAGCATGAAATCTCTGGCCGGAAAAATAGACAAGGATGAGCTTATAGCCATCATACGCCAGTTGTCTGCCATAAGCAGTGACCTTAAATCGAGCACTCAGCCAAGAATTATTTTTGAAACAGAACTTATCAGGATTTGCACGAATACACCTGGGAAAACGGCTCAACTGGAAGACAGGCTTACCCTGCTGGAAAAAAGATTGTCTGAATTTGAAAAGGGTAATGTACAAAATCTCTTTATTCAGCAAAGCCAGACAATACAAGGTAAATTCCCGGGTCAACAAAATATTAAGAGCAATCCACAAAGCCCCCAGGAACACCAGGAACCGGAACAACAAAAAACAGAAAATCCGGGCACAAGTGAAACTCAACTGTTCAGCCCGCCGGCAGAGGCAGAAACCTCCAAACCAAATACCAGACCGGATGATGATGATGGGAAAAAACCCCTCCCTGTATGGGACAAGCTGATGAAATTGCTGAGAAATTCAGGAAAACCGATGTTATATAATATCCTTATAAATGCCAAGGCTTATATGACCGGTGAAAACCAGGCAGCCATAGTGTTTGAAACAGGTATTGAATTTCATAAGAAAATGGCCTCAAGCCCTGAAAATATTAAGTACCTGCAGGCAGCCATTTCCCAGCTAATGGGTAAAGAGATAAGCATAAAATGTTACATGGAAAACGAATTTTTTCCGCAATTCACAAAAGCAAGCGGGCCCGAAGATGATACAGAAAGCAAGGCCCGCCTAATTGCCCAGAAATTTGAAGTTCCCTTTACTGTTATTGAAGACTAGATGTACTGGGGCCTGAATTGTTCAGGCTCCTTGTCACTGATACCAAAGTAATATAGCAAGGCATCAGCTATTCGCCTTGAGGCGTTGCCGTCTCCGTAAGGATTTACCGCATGAGCCATCCTCTCATATTCCTCATAGTTATCCAGTAATTCAGCAGCCATTTTGTAAACGTTGGCTTTATCAGTACCCACGATTTTCACTGTCCCTGCTTTGACTGCTTCAGGCCGCTCGGTCTCATTTCTCAATACAAGCACAGGTTTACCCAGGGAAGGTGCTTCCTCCTGGAGTCCACCCGAATCCGTCATGACCATGTAGCATCTGTCCAGGAAATTGTGCATATCCCTCGGCCCCAAAGGCTCAGTAAGATGAACGCCTTTTACCCCTGACAGAATACTCCTGGCCGTTTCCTGGACCACGGGATTTAAATGAACGGCATATACAATCCTTACATCATCATAGTTTTCCGCCAATTCCTTAAAGGCAGTGCAGATGTCAATCAAAGGCTGCCCGATATTTTCACGCCTGTGGGCTGTTACCGCTATAACTCGTTTGCTGAAATCAACAGCCTGCAAATCCTTGTTTTCGAATTCGTAGTTCTTGTCCACAGTCGTTTTCAATGCATCAATTACCGTATTACCTGTTACATAAATGGACTTTTCGTCCACCCCTTCGTTCAGGAGGTTTTGCTTATTTGTCTCCGTCGGGGCAAAATGTATATCCGTAACCGCTCCGGTAAGTTTCCTGTTCATTTCCTCAGGATAGGGAAAATACTTGTCAAAAGTTCTAAGCCCTGCCTCCACATGTCCCACTTTTATTTTATTATAAAATGCGCAAAGGCTGGCCACAAAAGTCGTGGTGGTATCACCGTGGACAAGCACGATATCAGGGCGGTTTTCCCTAAAAACTTTATCCAGGCCCATAAGGGCATTCACGGTTATATCCGCTAGGGTCTGCCTTTCCTTCATTATATCAAGGTCATAGTCCGGAACAATGTCAAAAAGCTCCAGCACCTGGTCAAGCATCTGCCTGTGCTGGGCTGTTACACAAACGAGACATTCAATTTCGGGGCAGGATTTCAACTCTTTAATCAGAGGTGCCATTTTAACCGCTTCAGGTCTTGTCCCAAAAACCGTCATGACTTTTACATGTTTCAATACATTCACCCTTTCGATCCATTAACACGGGTTATTTGCTTCAGGCATCTTCTAATTGTTTCTTACATTCCCTGCCACAATACTGCTTTGAGCGGCTGGATTGTCCTTCTGTTTTTCTATAGTTTCAGCATTTTTCACAGGCATCTCATCGATGTTAATATCTTTCATGAAGAAGGCCCCACCTACAACAAATGCGGCAACTATAATCATTAATATAATGGCGCTTAAAGGACCCTTGTTTGCCATGACAATGGCGCTAAGGCCCAACGCCGCAGTCGCAGTATACATGACAATAACCGCCTGCTTGTGGGAAAGGCCCATATCGATAAGTTTATGATGAATATGTTTTCTGTCAGCCCGCATAAAAAACTGCTTATTGAATATTCTCCTAAGGAAAGCCGTTGTTGTATCGAAAAGGGGTAATCCAAGCACTATAATTGGTATGGAAATCGAAATGGCCGTGTAGGATTTCAGGGCGCCCTGGATTGAAATGGTGCCTAAAATAAAGCCCATGAAATAGGCTCCGGAATCACCCATTATTATTTTCGCCGGATGAAAATTAAACGGCAGAAAACCTGTGGCTGACCCTGCCAATGCCAACGCCATTACAGCCACCATGGGTGCAAAATACGCGTCCTTATTTATAAGCAGAGTGATTATAAACAATGAAATGCAGGAAATAGCAGTAGTTCCAGCCGCCAGGCCATCCAGCCCGTCTATAAGGTTTACTGCATTTGTAATTGCCATTATCCAAAGTATAGTGAGAGGGTAGGATATGTAAAGAGGCAGTCTTGAATAGCCCAGCTTAATAAACGGATTCGTCAGGTATTCAATTCTCATGCCGCCGATCACAACAACGCAAACTGCGGCAACGGCCTGCACCAGGAATTTAATCTTGGCGTCCACCCTTTTTATATCGTCAATAATACCAACGGCAGCAACAATCAGCGCACCTGAAAAAATACCAATCAGCTGTCTTAGCGGTATAATGGGCAAGTTTTCAAAATATGCATTGATCACGAGGAAAAGCACTGATGCCATAAAACCTGCTATTATAGCCAATCCTCCTGAGCGCGCCAATGGTTTTGTATGCATGCGCCTGTTGTCGTTTGGCACGTCTATTGCCCCTATCTTTCTCGATATCACCTTTGCAATAGGGGTAGCCGAAAAAGATATCAGGAAAGCAATCATAAATGCCAGCAAATATTCAATTACCTGCTCTGTGTTAAACATAACGCACCTCTTCTGACTATAAGGGTAATATCCCCCTAAATAGCCGTAATCTTTTGTATAAGTACATTCATGTATAAATTATTTCAATATATATTACTGTCCTGAAAAGGATTCTATATTCGGGACGGAAATCAGTCCCGAAAATTATTTCAGGCCCCGTATTTCTCAACTTCAATGCCGGCTTCCTTCAAAAGCTCCATTGCCAGTTCATCGGGATAATCACCTTTGAAAACTACCTTTTTCAGTCCGGAATTTATAATAAGCTTTGCGCACATAACGCATGGCTGGTCGGTAACATAAATTGTCCCGTCCTTTATACTTGTTCCCCAATATGCAGCCTGCGCAATGGCATTCTGTTCGGCGTGAGACGCCCTGCAAAGCTCATGTCTCTGGCCGGATGGTATATTGAGCTTCTGCCGCAGGCATCCGACTTCGTCGCAATGCTTGCAGCCCATGGGAGCGCCATTATACCCAGTGGCCAGTATCCGTTTGTCTTTTACTATCAATGCCCCCACCTGTCTGCGAAGGCAAGTGGAACGCGTTTTAACCAGTTCCACTATCTGCATGAAATAATCGTCCCAGGAAGGTCTCATAACTATCCTCCTATACCGGACTTTTTTAAATTTGGCTTATCAAACCTGCCCTATTTTGTACCGAAAAGCCTGTCACCGGCGTCTCCCAATCCGGGTACTATATAACCATGATCATTCAGCTTTTCATCTACAGCAGCGCAGTAAATTTCAACATCAGGATGGTCTTTTCTTATTCTCTCAATGCCCACTTTTGCTGCCAAAAGGCACATAAATTTTATACTTGTTATGCCCTTTTCCTTTAAAAACTTGATAGCGGCTGATGCAGTTCCTCCTGTAGCAAGCATGGGATCCATCACAACTATTTCTCTTTCATGGGCATCGGCCGGAAGCTTGCAGTAATATTCAACGGGTTCCAGGGTTTCAGGATCCCTGTAAAGGCCTATGTGCCCAACTTTAGCCATGGGCAAAAGGCTCAGCATTCCATCCACCATACCCAGACCTGCCCTCAGTATGGGCACCAGACCATACTTTCTGCCTGCTATTACCTTGGACCTGGCAATTCCAACGGGTGTTTCAACCTCGACTTCCTCCAGAGGCATATTCCTGGTTACCTCATAACCCATCAACATAGCAATTTCTGATACCAGTTCTCTGAATTCCTTGGTACCGGTATTTTTATCCCTCAACAGGGTTATCTTGTGTTGAATCAGGGGATGATCAAAAACAAATACATTTTCCATGCAATTTCCTCCATCTGTACTTTAGTTTTTATTTTAAACTTGCCTTTCATCTGGCGTATTGCGCCCTGTGATTTTCAATTGTTGTCTAAAAGCATCCTTATATAAAATAACTTTGCATAAAAAATAACTGTTTAATATTGTGTAGCATTTATTATTAAAAACTCTATAACAATCCCTATTGCCGCCATTTTTTTGTTGGAATACTGACCCCTACTTGGAATACTTGCACTCTATCTCGGTAATCTTATCCACCCTTGTCTTGTGCCTGCCGCCCTGGAACTCTGATTCAAGCCACGCATCCACTATCGAGAAGGCAAGGCCTGTTCCCACAACCCTTGCTCCCAGCGCCAGAATATTGGCATCGTTATGCTCCCTGGCCATTCTGGCCATATATTCGTTTGTGCAAACGGCGGCCCTAATGCCCGGCACTTTATTTGCAGCCATGGAAATTCCAAGACCTGTCCCGCAAATAAGGATACCCTGTTCACACTCACCTGATGCGACAGCTTCAGCCACAAGTCTACCATAATCAGGGTAATCCACTGATTTACCTGGTTCATATGTTCCGAAATCCTTTACCTCAAGACCTTTTTCCATGAGGTATTGCTTTACTTCTTCCTTTAATTCATACGCAGCGTGGTCGCTTCCAATAGCTATCATGATAAACCTCCATTATTATTGTAATCTATAATTAATACTTTCCCTTTACAAACAAATTACATTTTTTTGTCAAAAAACAACTTGTCCGTCATTTTTCTACACCATATTTTATAGTACATGGTTCCCATAGTCAAAATTTTTATTAACATTATTCTAATTCCTTTTTCAATTTTTCAGCCACCATTTCCACGGCCTTTTTAAGCTGCTCTGCACACCGCTCATATACCTCCGGGGGCATACCATACGGGTCATCAATATCACAGTATTCACAATCAGGATCTGCATAGGCCGAAATGGTGAAAATTTTATCTGCCGCCCACGGATATCTTCCCATAAGGTACCTTTTTTGGGAATTGGTCATGACAAGTACAAGAAAGGCTTCTTTTACTTTATCCTCGCTTAAAAAAGAAGCCCGGTGATCATTTATATTAATGCCCCATTTATCTTTCATGACAGCAATTGCATGCCTGCTGGCCTTTTCTCCCTCAAAGGCCGCCAGCCCGCCTGAAGCAACTGATATTTCATCTCTCAGTACCGGGTCCCGGCTGACAATATCCTTTAAAAACGCCTCTGCCATGGGACTCCTGCAGGTATTCCCGGTACAAACAAAAAATACTTTTCTCACTATAACCACCTGATAACCTATACTTTTATTATATTATGCCCGGCGGCCTTCAGCAGCCGGTTCATGGTAGCCAACCCTATACCGTTTTGCTCAACTGACTCTGCCAGTATGATATCCACCCCAAAGTCGTCAAATTTACGCAGCAGGCTGAATAAGGCAGCAGCTATGGACTCCGGGTGCTTCCTACTTCCTACGGATAAAACAATTCCTTCGGTATACACAGCCATAGTTTCATCTGTTGCCATTATGCCCACCTTTTTACCAGCCTTAATATATGATTGGGCAAGTTCCCGGATTTTTTGCATCACATTTTCCAGTTTCCCTGAAACCAGTATTACCTCTGCATTAGGGGAATAATGCCTGTATTTCATACCGGGTGAACGGGGAACTTCACTCTTATCCCCTACTGAAAACTTCATACTGACAGGGCCTGCAACGCTCTCAATCTGCTCCACAGTGGTTCCCCCCGGCCTCAACAGTACCGGCGGCCTTGATGTAATATCCAGCACCGTGGACTCAACCCCGATATCCGATTCTCCTGCATCTATGATCACATCTACCTTGCCGTAAAGGTCATTTATTACATGTTCCGGCCTTGTGGTGCTTGGCTTGCCTGAAGTGTTTGCGCTGGGAGCCGCAACGGGGATCCCGGCCAGTTCAATAAGCTTCCTGGCAACAGGGTGGGAAGGAAACCTGATTCCCACAGTATCAAGCCCGCCGGTGACCTGACGGGGCACCACGCTGGATTTACTCATAATCAGCGTTAGCGGCCCCGGCCAGAAATGCCGGGCAAGTATATCGAACAGCTCCGTCTTTTCAGCTACCAGATTATCCACCTGGTCAGTTGACGCAATGTGAACAATCAGCGGGTTGTCAGATGGCCTGCCCTTGGCTTTAAAAATATTCTCAACAGCCTGTCCGTCAAGGGCATTTGCACCCAGGCCGTAAACCGTTTCTGTGGGGAAAGCCACCAGGCCTCCCTCTCTTAAAATATCTGCAGCCTTTTTTAGTTCTGAAACGTCAATATTGCTGCTGTCTATTTTAATGATTTTTGTTTCCATTCCAGTTACCTTCATTTGTCAATTCAATATTGTAATTATTATACCACATATTATTCCCAATACATTACCTAGCGATGAAAACCGGCCCAAATACAACTTCTTGGATTCAGGCACCAGTTCAGCGCATACAATATATAACATAGCCCCCGCAGCAAACCCCAGGCACATCGAAATAAACTCCGGTGAAATTCCGCCCAGAAGGCTTCCGAGGAATGCACCAAAACCCATGGGTGTCCCGGAAAGAAGTGTCAGCAAAAACGCCCTGGTTCCAGAAAAACCGCCTGCCTTCATGGGCAAGGCCATGGACATTCCCTCAGGTATGTCATGAATTATAATAACGGCCGTTATTGTAAGTCCTAAGGATACCGAGGCTTCAAATCCAGAGCCCACTGCCACCCCTTCAGGGAAGTTGTGCAGGGCTATTCCTATGGCTGTCATTATCCCGGTCCTAAGCAGGCTTTTGTCCCCTGCGGCCCGTTTTATCCAGTCTGCCTTTTTAAGTATTGCTTCTATGGCAATAATTGCAAATATGCCGGAAAAAATGCCTGTAAAGGCATAGACTTTCCCTCCTGTTTCCAAGGACTCAGGGACCAGCTCAAAACATACAACAGACATCATCAAGCCTGCTGAAAATTCCAAAAGAAAAGACAGGTATTTATTCGAAAGTTTTCTGAACAGAAAGACCATAAGGCCTCCAATACCTGTTCCCATCAAGCCCGAAACAAAACCCAAAAAAGTTACCTTCAATAATTGTCCCACAAAAATAGACCTCCCAAATGCCATCTATTAATTTTATTCATTGGGAAAGTCTATTATCCGTTTTTGTCTGCTATACTTTCATTAATATTACTTACTTTGCTTAAACTTCCTTTTTTCAGCCTGAATCTTTTTTATTGCTTAAACTCATTTGCCAGTCTTTCAGCCTGTTCTGTTGTGGCCAGGGCGTCGATTATCTCATCCAGGTCACCGTCCAATATCGAGTCCAGTTTATACAGAGTAAGGTTTATCCTGTGGTCAGTAACCCTTCCCTGAGGGAAATTATATGTCCTTATCCGTTCGCTCCGGTCACCTGTTCCCACCTGGCTCTTTCTTTCCTGGGCAACCTCTTTTATTTTTTCCTGCTGTGCCATGTCATACAACTTTGATCTTAATATTTTCAGGGCTCTCTCCCTGTTTTTATGCTGTGACCTTTCATCCTGGCATGTAACCACTATACCAGTGGGTAAATGGGTAATTCTTATAGCGGATTCCGTTTTGTTAACGTGCTGGCCTCCGGCTCCCGATGACCTGTAAGTGTCTATCTGCAAATCTGCCGGGTTAATCTGGACGTCCACCTCATCCATTTCGGGGAGCACTGCTACGGTTACAGTAGATGTATGAATACGTCCGCTGGATTCAGTGGTGGGAACCCTCTGAACCCTGTGGACACCGCTTTCATATTTCAACTTGCTGTATGCCCCTTTTGCTTCAATGGAGAAAATGACTTCCTTAAAACCACCGATTTCAGTGGGGTTTGAATCCAGTATCTCCACTTTCCATCCTTTTTTCTCGGCATACATGCTGTACATCCTGAAAAGGTCACCTGCAAACAGCGCAGCCTCATCTCCTCCTGCTCCGCCTCTGATTTCAACAATAACGCTTTTCTCATCATTGGGGTCCTTGGGGAGTAGAAGCAGTTTTAAATCATTTTCAACCTCCTCAAGTTTTTTCCTGCCCTCAATTATCTCAGCCTCAGCCAGTACACGAAGTTCCCTGTCGTCTTCTTCCTTGATAATCTCCTCTGCTTCGGCAATATTCTCTTTTATCGACTTATATTCTTTATATTTCTGGACTATCTCTTCAAGATCGGAATATTCCTTCATTAGCTTGCGGTATTCTTCCTGGTTTGAGATAATCTCAGGATCACTTATTCTTTTTTCCAATTCCTCGTACCTTTTAACGGTACTTTCAAGCATGTCAAACATCTATGCACCTCTTCACCTGATTACATTCAGTGTTATATATACAGAAATTAAAGTTCGCGCCGTCCCTCAAGGGACTTGGCAAGTGTTATTTCATCTGCGTATTCAAGGTCCCCTCCAACGGGAACGCCGTGGGCTATGCGGGTAACTTTCACGCCAAGTGGCTTCAGTAATTTCGAAATGTACATGGCTGTTGCTTCACCTTCAATGTTGGGATTAGTTGCCAGTATTACCTCTTTCACTTCCCCGCCGTCCACTCTTTTCAGCAGCTCTTTTATGGTAATATCATCCGGCCCGATTCCTTCCATGGGAGAAATGGCACCGTGTAAAACATGATACATACCTTTATATTCCCTTATTCGTTCCATCGAAACAACGCCTCTGGGATCTTCCACCACACATATTACCGTTTTGTCTCTTGTACCGCTGCTGCATATGGAACATGGGTCCACATCCGTAAGATTACAGCAAACAGAACACTTCTTTATGCTGGATTTAGCCTTAATTATGGAATCAGCCAGTTTTCCTGCTCTTTCATCAGACATATCAAGAATGTGGAAAGCGAGTCTCTGGGCAGTTTTATGACCTATACCGGGCAACTTCTCCAGTTCCTCCACCAGTCTGGCAATAGGCGCAGCATAATAAGCCATTTTGTTCAGTCCCCTTCCGCCATATCAAGCAATGTTGTTAAAACAGGCCGGGAAATCCACCGAGTCCACCGGTTATTCTGCCCATCTCCTGGCTTACCATTTCGTCAGCCTTGCGCAGCGCCTCATTTACCGCAGCCAGAATAAGGTCCTGCAACATTTCAACATCATCGGGGTCAATTGCTTCCGGATTTATCACTATTTCCTTAATTTCCTTGCTTCCTGTTGCCACTACCTTTACAACTCCACCACCAGCGGTGGCTTCAACAGTCTTTTCATTCAATTCTTCCTGGAGCTTCTGCATGTCTCTTTGCATCTGCTGTGCCTGTTTCATTAAATTTGCCATGTTTTTCCCGCCGAATCCTCCTCCAGGAAATCCTCCTCTTTTCGACATGTGGAATACCTCCTATATACTAAATGATTACATGTATAATTTCACCCAATCAACGTGCCTATATAATATTACCACATAATTATAATATTAGAAAGGAGTTATGAAAAGACATCCGGAAGGGTGGCAACAGTGTCAGCGGGACAATTCTGCTGGCACAGGCTGTCCCCTTGTCTGCGACGGAGGGGGCGGTTCCGGTTTCGCAACCCTTGCCTCAAGAAAGAGGGTTGCTGCACCGGAACCGTTTCGTTGACAGATTTATATAATTTTGAAGATGAATTCGCTGTTGGCAAATGATATGGAGTCATTATGATGCAGCATGTATTCCTTATTGCTGTCTATGCGCTGGCTATTCAGGTATGTGCCGTTCCTGCTGTTTAAATCGATAATATAATAATTCATGTTGCTTTTTTTGATTATCTCCGCATGCACTTTACCAACAGCCATGTTATTTATGACAAAATCCACCTGGTCCGTCTGCCGCCCTATTACAAAACTGTCAGAGGTTATGGGGATACGCTGATCTGATCCTGAATCATCTGCCGGACAAAGGTAAGGTCCGGTACCGGGCCTATAGAGAAGTTCCGTGTTATATTCATATACGGTATTGCTGTTAAGTTTAGATTCATCAGTATATTCCGTATATTGCAAGTTGCCAGGTTGCTGCACAGAGCTGTTGCTGTGAAGCAATTCCGGGGTTACATTTATGGCTGGTTTTTTATACTTTGTTTCCTTATGAGCTTTAATATTTTTCACAAGCCTTTTACCGGGTTCTGTTGAACTTTCTTTCATATAATCAGAACTCTTATGGCCTTTATTCCGCCTTTTTTGCAGCACTTTCAAAGTAAGCCAGGCATCAAGGCTTACAGCAATTATCAGTAATCCTATTTGGGAGGAAGGACTGCTTTCCTGCTCAAGAAACTGCAAACCAAGAAAATAAAATGTTGTAAACAATAGCTGGATAAAAGCAAGAACAATATAAGGAGAAATAATACGAAAGGTGTCTCTTTCAGATGAAGTGTTTTTTGCTGTTATAATACTTTTACCAGATGGAATATTTCTTAAAGATGAAGTGCTATTTGCTGGTAAAGTATATGTCCTGGCTATATTCACACGGTCAGTGTTAACTTGCGTATTGCTGTTCTCACAAGTCTTCTCCCTGATTTCCCGGTAATCAAGAATAACATATGATCCGTCGTCCTGTTCAGTAATCTCAAACTCTCCGCCTTCATTACTTAACATGCCGTTCAGAAAAACGTTAAATTCCTTTATGTTGAAATTCTCTTTCCTGAGAAAAGAAAGGATTTTTTTCAGGCCACTTCCTTTTTCATTCTCGTCAAGGTTTATCATATCTGTTATCAAACGGACAACAAAACTTTTAAGGACTGTATCTGCCCCGGTATTCCCGGCACTCTTAAAAGGCAAATACATAAGTTCCAGGTTGCTGGCAGAAGGGTTGATATATATGTAATCCGGATCCAGGACAAATTTACCGTCATCCAGCAGGTAACCCTGAGCATTAACAAGAACAGAGGTAATTTCCAGCAAAATACTAACCAGTTCATGTTCTTTCAGGGTTTTCCTTTTTAAGAAACGCGTCAGTGTAATTTTTGAAGTTAAATCGTAATAAATTACTGCTTTTTCGTCCTGCCTGAAAAAACCGGTATTAAGTATGCCTAAAAAGTGGTTGTGGACCAGCATCTGCATTTGATAGAAAATTAAGTCATCAAATATAGGCACAGTTAAAGTAAAGTAGCTGCCCGTGGAATTTGTCATATATCCCGTTTCATATTGTCTGAGTATCTCCTCCATGACCTTTCCATCCTTCAGTATTTATAAACAACAGTTTACGGCTTGATTTTATAACCTTCCCTTATGATATCGCTGTTTACATCATCAATTATGGTCTTGCTGCCAAACACATCACTCATGATATCAACAACGAAATCAATGATAGCGTCCCTGAAAATAAGGGCAATGCCCACAAGAACAGCTATGATAATGACAATTTCCACAGTTCCCAGGCCTTTCTTGCTTTTGATTAAGTTTTTGAACCTCTTTAACATGTAAAACTCTCCTTCTGATGATATTTTTCGTATCAGATTCCCCTCAGGGCCAAAACTGCAGGAGTTGCGACGATCAACAATACTGCCGCGAACATCAGCATCAAAGGAAAAACAAGTTTTGTGGAAGCTTCCTCGCCAAGGCGCTTTGCAGCATTTTTTCTTGACTGCCAGCTGTCGTTGGCACTGATTCTTAATACACTTACGAGCTGTGATGAACCTTTTCTCAAATTAAGGGCCAGCATACTGACAAACCTGCTCACTTCCGGCACCCTGCACCGCCTGGCGAAATCCTCATAAGCCTTAAGTTCACTCTTTCCTGATTTGATTTCAATGGCCGTAAGCCTTATTTCCTCTTTAAGCGGGCCTTCCATACCATTATCGGCGGCAATCTTCTCCCAGGCACGCCTCACCGTCATTCCCGCGTTAACAAGAAGCACAAGGGTATTTATAAGTTCAGGCAGGTGCAGCTGAATCAGGATGTTTCTTTTTTTTATCCTTCTTTTTAAGTCAAGGCCGGAACTGAAAAAAATTATTAGCGGAAGAAGTATAGTAAATATCGGTGCTGCATAATGGGTTACAGCATTAATGAGGGCAATTACGGCTTCGGCAAGAGCAATATATACCAAAATATTCGCATAGTGTATCTTTACACCGGCATCTGCATACCTTGGCCCATATAGCTGCCCGTATTGTGCCTTCAGCCAGGTTGTGTACATGGTTTTTATGTTATGCAGCCCTGTAATGTCAAGAATGAACAAACCAAAGCCCAGTAATCCCCTGACCGGATAATCACGCTTATCAAGACCGTCTGTTATTTCTGCATACCTTTCCCTGGTAAGCACTGACACAAGTGCAACAGTGGCAATTAAGGCAAAGGAAAAAATTATCATCAGGACCCACCTAAACCTTTATATTCATGATTTTCCCGGAAATAAAGTAAGCGATGGCAAGAAGAAACACAGCTATTATCATCACAACCCTGCCTGCCATGGTTGTAAACACCGGTTCCATATAATCCGGAGCACTGTACGACAACAGGAAAATAAGGACTATAGGGATAATATTGAGAACCTTCTGCTCAAATTTTTTCCTTGCCAGTATCATTTCAATTTCCTGTTCCGTTTCAATTTTGTCATTAATCAGGTTTGACGCATTAACAATAACCTCTACCATATCCCCGCCCATCCGCTTACTTATCCTTAAAACGTCAGCAAAGTTTTTAATATTATCCAAATGAGACCTTTCAGCAAAATCTGAAAAGGCAATTTCTACGGGAATATTCATATGTATTTTTCCGGTTATAATTTCCGCTTCCCTGATAATATCCGCCCGGCTGTCAGGATAGATAACCTTGAGGTCTCCAGGCAGGTCAGCAAAGGACATTTCGAGGGATTTCCCCGCCGAAAGGTTCGATGCAAGGGCGTATAACATATCCCGAAACTGCAGGTTCAACTCTTTTTTTCTTTTTTGTACTAAAGAACGTTTTTTAATTTTTGGATAAAAAAGTGCCAGGGGGACCAGTATAATGCTGAATGCCAGACTCCGGAAAAAAAGGTAAGAAACAGCCATGATAAATACAGCCGCTAAAAACATATAAAATATAAATTCAGTAAATTTCATGCAGTATTTATTGTAATCCGTTTCAGAGTTCACTCTCATCATCCCCCCATCCATAACGTTTCATTTTGAGAGTGTTTTTCAACGGATTGCCAGTCCTTACCAGACTTCCGTTTTCATTAATCAGGAACAACGGGTTCAGGCGGTATGTTCCTCCCTTGCAACCATCCAGTTCAGTTATCTCCAGTATCTTGCGGCTTCCATCCCTCATTCTTCCTATATGCACCAGTATTTCTATAGAAGATGCAATCTGCTGCCTGACGGCATTTAGAGGCAAAGTTGCCGCCATTAATACCATCGTCTCCAGTCGGCTTAGCATATCCAGGCAGGAGTTGGCGTGCCCCGTGGATAAAGAGCCGTCATGGCCGGTATTCATGGCCTGCAGCATATCCAGGGCTTCGGGACCTCTTACCTCCCCAACGATTATCCTTTCCGGCCTCATACGGAGGCTTGTTCTTATAAGGTCCCGAATTGTTATCTCCCCCTTGCCCTGGGTATTGGCATTCCTGGTTTCAAGCATCACGATATTGTTTAAGCCAGGTAACTTAAGCTCCGCTGAATCTTCAATAGTGACTATCCTCTCGTCCCCCGGTATATATGAAGAAAGGCAGTTAAGAAATGTGGTTTTGCCGGAGCCTGTCCCACCGCATATAAAAATGTTATACTTTGCCCTGACGAGTTTTCCCAGGAAATTTGCAGCTTCATCAGTCAATGTCCCGTTGGCCACCAGTTCACGCATATTCAGCGGTTGCTTCCCGAACTTTCGTATTGTCATAATGGGACCGTTCAGGGCAACAGGCTTTAGCACCACATTAACCCTTGAACCATCCTGGAGCCTTGCGTCGACAATGGGATTGGCTTCATTCACACTTCTGTTGACCCGGGAAACCACAGACTGGATAACATCCTCCAACTTATCAACGCTGTCAAAGGCAAGATCCGTCTTGGTGATTTTACCGTTTCGTTCAATAAATATATTGTCCGGCCCGTTTATCATGATTTCAGTTATAGTGTCATCGTCAACCAGGGGCTGGATAATACCTAGTCTTCTCATATTATTGAAGATGTTATTGATAACAGCCTGCTTTTCCTTAAGGCTCAGGTAATTGTTTTTGGAACTTGACAGTACGGTATCTGTAATAATTTCCAGAAGTTCATTATCTGTCACTTCCTTCCCCGGATCGATTCTGCTGTTTATTTCAGACTGCAACTCCTCCATGAGTTCTTCACTTAGGGGCATAATAACACCTCCGGCGGATTACTGAAGCAACCGGTTGAACAAGCGGCTTATTGCCGCATAAAAATCGCTGCTCAAATTTGCTAAATCATCAGGGCCTGCAGTTTCACGCAATACAGGGCAGAAGGGGATCTCCTCTGCTGCTTCATTACCAAAAAAGACCGGTCTTTTCTCTCCGGCAGAGAAATTGCCGTAAATTCTATTAACCACAAAAATACTCTCACTAAGTTTTTGTACTCCTTTATTAATTTCCAGGACCTTGATCTCATTCTCCAATCTTTCCACCTTAAACCGGGAAAGTGCATCATTACCTGTCAGAAGGCAAATCCTGTCACATAGCGATATCAGGGATAGATTTCTGTCATTGAATTCGTTTGACATATCCAACACAATTACATCGTACAGCCCGCTGTCAATAATCCTTTTAAATAAACAGGCTGTTTTTTCGTCCGAGATTTCGCCAAATTCAAGGCAACTGTCAGGCAAGGTATAATAATATATCCCGCTGGCTTTATCCTTTCGCAATAACGCTTCCAACAGGCTGTTATCGGTATTGTCTATTGCAAGCAGTATCCTGGAGAAATTTCTTTCACTGTCATTGAAAACACCCCATCCCATGAAATTCAGATACAGAGGCTTCAACCCCCTTTTTGCCCCTTGCATGCAAAGGGCAAGGGCTACAGTTGATTTGCCGATACCTCCGCATGGTGAATAAACTCCAATGACACGGGATTGCCTGTTGTTGTTTGCTGCAGCAAAGACAGGCATTTCACTGAACTGTGAGTAAATATCAAGAACAGAATTAATGATGGTTTCACCGTCCTGGTATTTGAACAGGGAGCCTGTCTTTGGAGCAAACCCCGCTTTTTCAGGGGGCAGTTCTTTCACACCGCCCGGGATTGTTTTTTCATCGTCCAGGATTATTGTCACGCCTGAAAAAACGTTATCACTACGTACCTTTTCCGCTGTTTTACGGTCAACCAGCAGTACCTGCACGTCTCGCAATACAGAAACGTTTTGTTCCAGGTAAGCTGAAGTTACCTTTGTTACACTAAATCTGGACGAATACCTGCTGATAAGAAATTCCGTAAGCTTTGCCGCGTATTCACAATCACTGTCGGCTATCACAATATTTAACCTGTCCATATTTTTCTGACTATATGGTTTTTAATAGTTAATATGGTAAAATAAGGGATTCCTATGGTATATTATACTCACGATGGAATAAATTGTCAATATGTGGTAAAAAATAATAATGATAAAATGGCGGGCCTATTTACCAAGCTTTAATTGATAATAACCAAGTATTTTCAGATCAAGTTTCTGGCTTAGTTTCAATGCTTCCGCGCTGATGGTTGATTTTTGGCACACAAGTTCATTAAGTTGTCTCTGAAGTGCAGTAATCTCTCTTTTGAGAGACTTTTCTTTTGTTTGTTTCATGTTAAGCAACCCCAAATAAAATCATGTCAAATTTTTAATTTTCTAAACACAATTAACTACATATTAACGTAAATATCCAAAAAATGCAATAATCTTTCTTATTTTGACATATTAAAATTTATTTTTTATTTTAAATGCATTATTTTCGATAATCAGGTCAGAAATACGCAGTTCTTGCTGGAATTTTTCCAACTCTTCCACATAAAGGGATAAATCCAGATCATTTCCTTCATTATCAAACATTCTTCCCAAATCGCTGATGTACAAATAATCATCGGTAACTACCGAACCGTTCCTGAAAATTGCATAGCCTTTGTTTGTATTAAAGAGGTCTTTCCCTATGGCATACGGTACATTAACCCCCATTATATTGGCTACAGTCGGCATGATGTCAATCTGCCCGCCGGTTATACTTACCGTCCTGCTCTTACCCAGGCCCTTATAATGTATAACAAGCGGCACTTTTTTCACCTTCATCAGGTTATATTCGTCCAGTTCCATATCCAGGAATTCCATCAGTTCCTCGGCCAAATACCTTGGGATGGCGGTGTGGTCACCATAAAGCACAATAACGGAGTTGTCGTAAAGCCCGTTGTTTTTAAGGGCGGTTATGAATTCGCCAATGCATTTGTCCGCATAATGGGCTGCCTTAAGGTAATTCCCCAGGTAAGTACCCTGCCATTTCCCCACATTAAAGCCGTCCTCATCAAACTTATAATCCTCAAAGCACTTAAACGGGTGATGGCTGGAGAGGGTTACCAGGAACGAGAAGAACGGATCTTTACCAGTTATTTTTTCCAGCGACTGCCTGAAAAATGAGCTGTCGCTCAGTGCCTCTGTTTCCCATCCGGCAAACTCGTCTAGGATATAATCCTCCTCGCTGAAAAACCTGTCATATCCGTAATTTTTATAGATTATGTTCCTGTTATAAAACTCCGGCTTGAAACCATGCATGGCATAAGTGTTGTATCCTTTTTCCTCAAGGGCTCGGGCCAGTGTATAGTAAAAATTATCAGGGTACAGGTAATTGGCAGCTCCTTCAGGTGCAGGATACAACGAAGTATTTACCAGCAATTCTGCGTCTGATGTATTGCCCCCTGCCGTCTGGCAGTATATGTTGTCGAAATAAATGCTTTCGCCAATTAGCTTGTTTATGTTAGGAGTAATTTCATAGCCGTTCACATTTCTGCCTATCACAAATTCCTGCAGTGCTTCTACCTGGATCATTATGAGGTTTTTGCCCCTGGCAATGCCCTGGTATGCCTTGGATTTTTTCTTAGCCGCCTTGTTTTTTTCACTGAAAAATTTATTGATCTCGCCAATATCTTCAGCTGTCAGTGTCTCGTCATTTAAAATCAGGTCTTCAAAATAATCCTTGGTGGTATCCAAATGGGTATACAAAACGCCAAATTGCTGAGTTATATAGTTATTGCTGTAGGGGAAGGGGCCTATATGCACATTTCTGTGAATGCCGAGTACCCCGGCAATGGATAATGCCAGGGCAAAAGCAGAAATGGACAGGCGCCTTCTGAAAGGCAATATTTCTATGCCTGCCTTGTTCACTTTCTTCATCCAGAAGAACATAAATGGTAAATCTACCAGGTATATTATGTCATATATTCTGAACAAACTTATTATGCTTTCGTTTACAGAACCTACCAGCCGCAGATCCAGGTTCAGGATTACCGGAAGGGTTATAACCCCCTGGTAATACCGGTAAAAGTTTGTATCGGCAATCAGCATTATGGTTACCAAAAGGTTAAATACAAACAGCACGGTAAGCCTTTTCCTTTTGAAAAGCAGGAAAATAAACACCATAGCTATAGCCAAAAGGCTCATGGTCATAATCATAACCACAATGCCGGTAGCCGATGGAAATGGCTTATCTAAAAATTCACTGGTATGTTGAAAATAACTGCATTTAACCAGAAGGGCGGCCATTGTCGCCAACCAGTATAAAAGTTCCTTAACCAATTTACGCCTCCGTATACGGTTTTTGCCGATATTTTATAAATCCCTTTCTTCTTATACGAATTATACCACCAAAATGTTTCAATTTATATTTATTTTTCAATATTTTCTTGTATTAGATTATATTGTAAACCCTCTCAGGAAATTTGCAAACAAAACAGTCCACCCCGTATACGGAATGGACTGTTATGTAAACTGTTATATTCTAATTTGTTCCGGAGATTGAATCCTAGAGATATATCCCGATATACTTCCAGATCTTTTCCACAGCCATGATCAGGCCATCCCCGCCTAAGGAAACAAACAGGAACAGCATAACCAGGTTAAATATCAATGTATCGGTAATAAACGATTCATTGCTGTGGACAAAAGCCCTGTACCTGTAGAGGGAAGATTCCACAATTTTAAAAACGGCATACAGCAGGTTGAAAAGCAGGAACAGCAAAAATACCAGGGAAGTTATCTTGGACCCCAGCGCAATAACCTTGCTGTCCAGAATTTCCGTTGATGTATTCTTTATAAACGATAGAGCAATTATCAACGGCCATGAAACAGCCACAAGGAAGAAGGCCGTAAAAAAGCGGATTAATCTGGGAACGGGCACCGTACACAGGTAAGTAATATTTTTGATTAAAACCGCAATCCTGCTTGCCTCCCACACGCGGATTTCAATGCTGTCTTTGGTAAGCCTCACCAATGTAAAAGAGTCTGCTGCGTCATCCAGGGTAAGAAGGTAGTCTTCCCTGCGGTTGTCATCATAGTACCAGTCCTTGATTCTACCCCATTCTTCACTTGAAATTACGTACCTTTTTACTCCTGCCGCGCTTGCAACTTCCAATACAACCCTGGATACATCCGTAAAATATCCTAGAAAATTATGAGCCATAGCATTTTGACCCCGATCATTTTTATTGCCAGTTTTGTAACTGGCTATACTGGTTAACCATTCGCAAAAACGGTTTTCTAACTCCTTAACAAGTAGATTTTACATGATTTGCTTCTTTCATTCAAGTTCAAAATAAAAACTATAAATTATTACCCTCTATTTTATATCAACCGTCATATTTCCATACCTCAACCGCATATATAGTAATGAATATTCTAACGTTAAACAGGGGGTGTCTTATCATTATGGATACTTCATAAGGGTAAAGGGATGTTTTACGGGTGCAAAATGAGTACTTCATAATCACAGAACAACCATTATAGCAAGGCTTTTGGCTAACGGAATTTTTGTCTAAGGGGGGCAAAGAATGAATAATGTTTTTGAAACGGTAAAAAACTTCATTAAGAAACTAACGCTGAAAACCTGGATAATCATAGGTGTCGTCGTCATTGTTTTTTTTTAATTATTCTGCCGGTAATCAGGTTCATTTCTGTAAGCAGTAATCCTTACGACTTAAGTTTCAGCTACTATCAAGTGGATGATCCCTTCACTGAAATCGCCAGAAGGCATGTATACTACAACGCCAGCACAAAAACCATTGAGATTGAATTAAGCCAGGACCTCATCAATTCCATTTTAAAAGACAATTTTGACTCTTTGGGTATCAGCCTGCCCTCAAACATCTCCATAAGCGGCATGATGTTCAATACAAGGGACCAGCGGCTTTATATAAATACCAAGGTCATGGGCATTAATGTCCCCATCAGTGCCAAATTAACGGTAGACCTGCTGGAGGACGGCATTAAGCTTTCCGGCAGGGACATTAATTTCGGCTACAGGAAAGCCCCTGGATACATTCGCAGCCAGGTACCCATGGACGCGTTCAATATTTCGGTTAACTTCGCTGATTTTGGCATCCCCCAGGTATTTAAAATAAGCAATATCGAATACGGCACCGGAACCTTGAAGGTATATGTTCAGCTGGATCCTGAAAAAATTGCTCAGCTGGCGCTGGACTACAGGAAGGATGTAATAAATGAAATCAACGAATTCAAAACAACCCAGTCTGCAATTGTCGAAAACTTTATAAATAAACTGCTGGACACCGAGATCCTTTCCGAAGAAAAGGTTCAGGAGTATGTGGAACAGATTTTATCCAATGAAGAGGTTGTCAACAGTGCAATACTTTTCGCCACTGCCGACTTTGACAAATATGCTGAAGGTTTTGAAAAAGGGAAAGACAAGGTTAAGGAGTGGACCGAGCCATTCCGTTCCATCAGGGTATATGACTCCATTGAAGAAACAGTTGAAAGTGTGCTTAAGAACAATAAGCTGAAGGAAACCCTTGAGTGGATTGCGCCAAGGGAGAAAATTGATGAGTATGCTTCAAAAGCCGAACATTATTACAACATGTATAGAAATCTGTCAAACAACATTGTTGTATATGACGATATCGAAAAAACAGTTGAAAACGTCCTGTTCAATGACGATCTCAAAAACGCCCTTTCATTGGTAATTCCTGAGGATACAGTAAACAATTATGCGGACCAGGCAAGAAAATATTACACCATATACAAGAACATATCTACAAGTACAAAGGTTTATGACACCATTGAAGAAACCATAGACAATATACTTTATAATGCAAACCTTAAGGAAGCCCTGTCCATATTTGTTCCGCAAAATACGCTGGATTTTTACTATGATAGGGCTGATCATGTTTATGGCATTTACAAGGACCTTTCAAAGACCATGGGTATATATGACACCGTGGAAAAAACCGTTGAGAAAAACCTGGACGCCATCATTTATAATGACGATGTCAGGGAACTTTTGTCATGGTTTGTCCCCACGGATATTCTTAATGATTATTATTACAAGGTAGAACATGTTTACGGAACATCCAAGGGCCTCTACAACAGGATGGGCCTCTATGACACCCTCGAGGCAACAGTGGAAAACAATCTTGATGCCATCATCTATAACGATGATGTGAAGGAAACCCTGTCATGGTTTATTCCTGAGGATGTTCTCAACGATTATTATTACAAGGTTGAACACGTCTACAGCACATCCAAGGACCTGTATAACAGAATGGGCCTATACGATACCATTGAGGCTACTGTGGAGAATAATCTCGACGCAATTATTTATAATGATGATATAAAAGAAACGGCCACATGGTTTATTCCTGAAGAAACAGTAGATGAGTATACAGATATAGTAAGAAGCTATTATGAAGACGCCAAGGTTCTGTACAATAAATCCGTTGAAGTGGCAGAAAATATAGCAGAGCAGATTGACTCCATGGCCGAAAGCATCGACATGGAACTGGTCAATGAATATGCTGACCTGATTATGGAAATGGCAGCCAATGCAGAGGATACGAAACAGTTCTTTGCCGAGGAGATTTCCAGGATCAACACCGAAGATATAGATGAAGTAATTGCCTACATTGAAAATGATAAAGGCATAGCCGGAGAGTATATAGCAAGCATAGACCCGTATTACTATGATTACTTCAAATCCTATCTCGGTGAACTGGGCAACCTGAAGACCTACGTCATAGCAAATATGGACAGTGTAAGTCTCGAAGGACTGGATGAGTATAATTTCGTAGTGGATGAAATCCGGACCTTCCTTGGCCTGATAAACCAAAAGGACTATATGGGAGCCCTGGAGATGATATACAACAGCATGATTGCCGAGACCCTCGTTCAGATAGCAGAATATTATATCGAGTTTTAAGTATAATTAATGTCATCTGGCTAAAGAATCCTCATTTCAACGGCTGTGCTGGCAGTGTTAACCGCCAGCCACAGCCATATTTTTCATCTGTTTTGCATTAACGCAATCTTTTTTCTTTATTTATATTTCATTTCTATATTTATTTTGCATTGCTGCATTCTTCTCAGGTTAAGCACACGTTTTCCATGCCTGAACACCTGCCTTTATTTGTTCTAATAACCTGAAGCCTGTTCAAGCAAAGGCCGGGCCATGCATATTTTTGGCTTTGTGGCAAAAAATATAAGCATCCTTAAAGTTTGTGGAGGGGTGATTATTTTGAAAAACACACTGAATAATTTTCTTCTTGTCATAGCTGTAATCTCACTTTTGGGAGTAGCCATAACAGTATTTGATTCTCTTGGCATTGACCTGTTTGGAAAGGCATTTGCCCAAAGCAAGAATATAAGTGATGAACAGCTCCTTGCAAGGGCAATAAACGGCGAAGCCCGGGGGGAACCTTACGAAGGGCAGGTTGCTGTGGGAGCGGTCATCATTAACAGGACAAGGGACCCCAATTTCCCAAAAACCATTGCCGGGGTAATTTACCAGCCCGGGGCCTTTACCGCGGTGTCAGACGGCCAGATTAATGTGCCCATTGATCCCAACTCAACTGTTGTAAAGGCTGCACGGGATGCATTGAACGGCTGGGATCCCACCAACGGATGCCTTTATTATTGGAACCCCGAAACAGCCACAAGCAAATGGATATGGAGCAGACAAATTGTCACAAAGATTGGTAAGCACTATTTTGGCAAATAAACTCTTTTTGAATTTTATAAAGCGGAGGTGCGCAATTGGGAAAGGTAAGAGAAAAACTTCTGGATTTTAAGCACAGGCTTCAGGACAGGCACATGTACAGTATCGTGCTTGTGGTTATAGCCGCAGTTTCCATATGGGGAATATACCAGTACAGAAATGCCGCAAAACTGCGCCAGGAACTGGATAATAAATATAACCGCGCTTTTTATGACCTGACAGGTTATGTAAACAATGTGGAAACCTTATTAATAAAATCCCTTGTGGCATCAACAGACAGCAAGACTGCTACAACTCTCCAGGAAGTATGGAGGCAGGCAAACTTTGCCCAAACCAACCTGGGCCAGCTTCCTGTAAGCCAGAACATTCTTGCGCGTACGTCAAAGTTTTTAACACAGGTGGGGGATTTTGCTTATTCCCTGAACAACTATATACTGTCCGGTAACCGTATTACAGATGAACAGTACAATACCCTGGAGAAGTTATACGAATATGCTGTAAATCTAAACAAGGGACTGGAAGAGCTGAACGCTCAGCTTTCCACCGGCAGAATACGCTGGAAGGAACTTTCTGAAAAAGGCCCTGGTATATTCCGCAGGACCTCGTCGGAAATGCCCACCCAGCAATTTGAAAATGTGGACAAAACTTTTCAGGAGTATCCCACACTGATTTATGACGGGCCATTCTCTGACCACATGACAAAATCAGAACCGAAAGGACTGACCGGTGAGGATATAAGTGCCGAGGAAGGCAAAAAGAAGATTATACAGATGTTTGGTGAAGACAAGGTTGCAAGCGTGGAGCTTACCGGGGAAAACAAATCAGACACAATAAAGACCTTCAATTATACCATTAAATTTAAGGATTCCCCTGAGGATGCCCAGGCATCCCTTGATCTGACCCAAAAGGGCGGCCACATTTTCTGGATGTTGTACAACCGCCCTGTGTCCGAGAAAAAAATTGATGTGGATCAGGCTAAAAAGAAAGGCCTTGAATTCCTCAAACAAATCGGTATTGAGAACATGAAGGACACCTATTATCTGAGCGAAGACAATACCGCGACGATAAATTATGCGTACCAGCAGGATGACGTTATAGTCTACCCGGATTTGATCAAGGTGAAAATTGCCCTTGACAACGGCGAAGTAGTGGGCATTGAGTGTAAAGGATATCTCTCATCTCACGAAAAAAGGGAAATCCCTGAACCAAAAATAAGCATGGAGGAAGCGAAGTCGAAGATAAACCCAAACATTGAAATACAAAGCGAAGGGATGGCCATAATCCCGACGAATTACAAGACAGAAGTTTTTTGCTACGAATTCAAGGGAAAGATGAAGGATAAGGACGTGCTGGTGTATATAAACGCGGAAACAGGCCAGGAGCAGGAGATACTGCTTATTATAAATACACCCGACGGCATACTTACGATGTAAATGTCACAGAAACAGTTATCTTGTCTGGAAGGCTTTGTTCCGGTTAACTGTCCGCTCGCCGACGGACAAGGCAGGGGGACGGTTCCGGTGTCTCCAGACAAGATAATTACCTTCCTGTCTTATCCGTTTAATCAATATTTCATTCATACCGGGCATTTTGTATGCGGTTTTTTATAGCCCGGATGTCATCTCCGGCGAACATCAGTCTGTCAAATGACCCGATAATCCTGGACGCAACCCGTTCTGTATAGTACTCGTACAATTGTTTAGGGCCAAAATTTGTGGAAATTATCGTTTTACACGGCCTTTTCAGATTATTCAGCTGGCGTGTATTAAGAATGTTCAGTAGTTCCGCATACCTTGCCTCACTACTGGGCTCGGTACCCAGGTCGTCTATTATAAGCAGTTCTACTTCGAAGATGCTCTTATATGCGTCATCATCGAACTCATCGTCTTTGTATGCCCTCAATTTATAATCCGTTATCGTGTTAAACAGCATGGGAGCTGTCTGATAAAGAACAGTATATCCTCTTTCAATCAGTTCTTTGGATATACAGTTTGCCATAAAGGTTTTGCCGACGCCCGCAGGTCCACTGAAAAACAGGTTCTTTTCCGTGGGTGAATCAAAATTCTCTATAAATGCCTCGCACCTTTTCCTTATTCTTCCTATATTTTCCCTAGGACTTATCTTAATACCATATTTAATCTCATTAACTTCTCTGGAAAACAACCGCTCATCGAAATTATCAAAATTTTCAACATGTGTTGCCACAAGGTTGGATTCATTATATAAACGGTTCAAGAGCTCCTGTCTGAAGCACGAACACCTTTCATTGGTAGCCTCAATATACCCTGTGTCAAGGCATTTGGGGCATTTATACCGGATTTCCAGGTAATCCGGTGGAAATCCGTGTTCCTTCAGCAGCGATTCTTTTTTATTCCTCAGGCGTTCAATTTCGCAATCCAGTTCTTTTACTACCTCATTAGTTTCCTGCTTTCCCGTAAGTATCAGCATGTTATATTTAAGGCCGCACAGGCGAATACGCTCCTCAATATCCCTTATCTCCGGGATTACCTTGAATACTTCATTGATACGCTGCTGTTGCCTTTCGTAAGCTTCCTTTCTCAGGGCATCATATTGACTTTTTATATCCAGGTAAACCTTTTTGTTCATACTGCACCAATGCTAATTTTTATCGTTGTTGAAAAACTCTTCGTAATATGCTTCGTCATAATCACGCTGCTCAAAATCCTTGTATTTGGGTACTCCGTCCGAAGTCTTCCTACTGCTGCGAAGTTTCTCTTTCCTTTCTTTCTCAAAGGCCAGAATTTCATCCTTTGTCTTGAGGTTGTTCTCATGCCAGCTGCTTATTATGGCATCCAGGTACTTAAAGCTGGGGTGTGACTTGCCTGTCGTCTTCTTCAGCGCAATTTCAATTGTGTCAAAATCATAACCGAACTGCTCCACCCACTTTTCCACATATTCTTCTTCATATTCCGTGAGGTTTCTGGACAGTTTCAGTTTTTTCACTATGGCATTCTTTACATTTTTAACCTTCTGATACTCAATATAGTACCTGTCCAGGTCGAACGCATTTTTTACGTTCTTACTGTACCAGTTTTCCGCAACCTTTATTATGTAGTTTTTGTGAAGAGCCTTGTTCTCATAACAATGGTTAAACAACGCATACATGACGTCCTCATCAAAATTGTATTTATCAAACCATGCGTCGATTTCGGTATACCATGAGGGCGACATGACCCCCTGGAAGAATGTGTTGTTTATTGCAGCGATGGTCTGGTTTCTCTTTTTGTTTCTCTCGCAGTTAGCCGCAACCTCTTCCGGTGTGGATGCCACTTTAGGCCTGTATATCTTATTAATCTCCTTTTGTTTCAAATCTGCAATAATTACAGTCTCGTTACTTGTTGTCAGCAACCCGATACTTTCCAGGTAAATGAACGCATCATTTACAACATTCCTGTCAAGGCATAATTTCTTGGATATCTCCTCCTGGGTGGAACTCTTATTGTATTTGCACAAAAACAGGCAATAAAGATAAACTTTAACATATTCGCTTCTCATTGAAGGCATGTATTCTGAGAGGAAAATATCCGGCACCGGTGTATCGGTGTACAAGACTGAACTATCACAATCGAATTTCATTTGCTTATCCCTCACTGGCAGTTTATTCTATCTATGTGCGATAATTTATTATAACATAAGTGGTATGATAAGTACATCGGAACACAGGCTACAAGAGATAGGGATGGTTCCTGTGTCTAAACCCTTGTCTCAAGAGAGTGGTTGAGACACCGGAACCATCCCTATGTCTCAGACATATGCAAAAAGTGTGTCATAAGAATCGTCCCATGGACAGAAATTTTCCTCAAAAGTTATCTGTAAATGGATGTTGATTTTTTACCGGATTTGTATTATTATAAAGAAGTCGAATTTCACTTTGTAATTCTTGTGTGCCGTTAGCTCAACTGGATAGAGCGTCTGGCTACGGACCAGAAGGCTATGGGTTCAAGTCCTGTACGGCACACCAACAAAAGAACCGTCTACCAAATCACGGAGACGGTTCTTTTGTTTATTCCAGCTTTCGAATCTTCTATAGTTGCCTGGCCACGAAAGCGGCTAAATCTGCATACCTGTTTGAATAGCCCCATTCATTGTCATACCATGCAACCACTTTGACCATGTTATCGCCAACTACCATTGTCGACAACGCGTCAACTGTTGCTGAAGCGGGGTCGCCTTTGTAATCGACGGAGACCAGAGGTTCTTCAGAATAATTCAATATGCCTTTCATTGGTCCGTTTGCCGCATCTTTCAACACTGCATTGACTTCATCTTTAGTAACATTCTTCTCTGTGACAACTACAAGATCAATAATGGAAACTGCTGATGTCGGCACTCTCAGCGAGAATCCGTTCATTTTGCCTGCCAGTTCCGGAATGACCAGTGAAATTGATTTTGCGGCTCCCGTTTTTGTAGGTATAATGGACTCTGCTGCGGCTCGGGCTCTCCTTAAATCGCTATGCGGTAAATCCAGAATTCTCTGATCATTTGTATATGAGTGTACAGTGGTCATCAAACCTTTTTGTATAACAAAGTTGTCATTCAGCACTTTTGCTACCGGTGCAAGGCAATTTGTGGTGCAGGAGGCATTTGATATAATATGGTGAATCTGAGGATTATATTTACTCTCATTGACGCCGAGCACTATTGTTATATCCTCATCTGTAGCAGGGGCAGAAATCAGCACTTTCCTGGCTCCTCCCTTTGTAATGTGCAGCTCTGCCTTATCCCTCTTTGTGAATAAACCGGTGGACTCAAGTACAATTTCGACTCCCATTCCACGCCAGTCAATATTACCCGGATCCCTTTCAGCCAATACCTTTATTTCCTTTCCATTCACCACCAGATAATTTTCTCTGGCCTCAACAGTTCCTTTGAATTTGCCGAATACCGAATCGTATTTCAAAAGATGTGCCAGAGTCTTTGCATCAGTTAAATCATTTATCGCTACAACCTCGAGTTCTTCTGAGTATTTTTCCAAAAGCGCCTTAAAAGTATTTCTGCCGATTCTGCCAAAGCCGTTAATTCCCACCTTTGTGCTCATTCTAATTACCTCCTTGAATTTATTTACAGATTTATTATAATTTAAAAAGTGATATAAATATAATGCATATTTCTTATGTATCCTATAAAGGTGGTTAATATCTATGAATCTGGAACTGTATAAAACCTTCTATTATGTAGCCAAATACGGAAGTTTCTCGAGAGCATCGGAATACATGTACATAACCCAACCGGCTGTAAGCAGGGCCATTAAGCAGTTGGAAGAAGACATGAAGTGCATACTGTTTGTCAGAACACCACGTGGTGTAAAACTGACCCAGGAAGGCGAAATTTTATATCAATATATCGACCAGGCTTTTAATTTTATATCTGCAGCCGAGAAAAAAATTGAGGATATTCAAAATCTGCAAAGCGGCGAAATACGGATAGGCGTTAGTGATACCCTTTGTAAGCATTATTTACTGCCTCACCTCAAGCATTTTAATACCCTGTATCCGTCCGTTAAAATCCGTGTAACTTGCCCCACAACTCCCGGAATCGTTAATTATTTAAAGGCAGGTAAAATAGACTTTGGAATTATCAATATGCCGTATAATGATGAGCAGCTTAACTTTAAAAGCACCATGGAAATACAGGATTGTTTTATTGCAGGGGAAAAGTATAAGGAATTCAGCAGTAAAATACAGCCTCTTAGCGAAATAGTCAAACATCCTCTTATTCTGCTGGATAAGAGCAGTAATTCACGCATATATATTGACCGGTATTTTGAAGCGAATTCCATATCAGTTACACCTGATTTTGAGCTTGGCAATATCGATTTGCTGATACATTTTGCAAAATTTGATTTCGGTATTGCCTGTGTAATAAAGAATTTTATTAAAGGGGAACTTGAAAAAGGTGAAATATATGAGATAAAGCCTGTGGAAAAGATTCCTCCAAGAAGCATAGGCGCTGTCTGGCTAAAGGATGTTCCTTTATCCACTGCAGCCAGAGAACTTATTGACAGCCTGTAGAAAAGCGGAAAACACAGGGCAGGCCTTTCAGGCAAGATAAGAGAATCGGACCTGTATCTACCGGTGGATACTTTTAAGACAAGAGAACCCTCCCAGTATCTTGCCCGTGTCTGCCCTGGTTTTAGCTATTCCTTCAGTGTTTGCAGGCCTTCATTCAGCACCTGCAGGATCTGATCCGTTATGTCGCCACACTCACGGATTTTCGCTGCAATCCTGGCGCGTTTTTCTTTATTTTGCAATGTTTCCAGGGTTATATTAAATCCTCCGCCTATGGCTTCCAAATCCTCGCCGTTTTGGTTATGCCATATATCTGCAGTTTTTTTATAAAGCCGCATTACTTCCTCCAGGAATACCATATCCGGATTAAACTTCATCGCACGCCGCAAAAATTCATGGCTGGCAGTCCCATTGGTGGCCAGAACGCATAAATAATTCGTATAATAAGACCATGTATCAAATTCCTCCACCTTCATTCCGTCAAATTTACCATTTTCAATATCTCTCGCCCATGCCCTGAATGCTTCCGCTCCAAAACAATAAGTATCTGTCTTTATACTCATGTGCCGGGGGATGGCAAAAATCGCCTCACGGTAAATTTTCGCAAGAGAACGGTCCTCTTTCCTGTTACCCACAAATATCCAGCCGTCATTATGCGGCCTGCCTTCCAACGCATTATCAAGAGTTATCCTGTCAGGTTGATTATTGTTTCCGGTAATGTAGAGCAGGATTTTTCCATAATCCTCATACCCTACAAAAACACCTACAAGGGTTTTGTACCATATGATAACAGGAACACCTTTGTCTATATAACTGATGAGAGTCTGCAAATACATCTCGGTATTCTTGCGCAATTCCTGCTTGGGAACAAAAGTGGCAGCATATCCACATTTGGCAAATACATCCTCAACAAACGCGGCAGGATTTTCATCACAAAAACTGTTGCCACACCGGAACCGTCCCCCCTGTCTTAAACACGTGTCTCACTTTAATCCATTATATATTGCGGTATACCCTTATCCAGCTCAGGCTTGATCCTATCCAGCAGTTCATTCAGTGTCATAAAGCCCAGGTCACCTTCTTTTCTTGACCTTACCGATATACCTCCCTCTCTGGCTTCCCGGTCACCAATAACCAGTATTAGCGGAATTCTTTCCATTTCCATCTTCCTGATTTTTGCCCTCATTTTATCATCACTTAAGTCAAGATTGACCCTTAACCCCAAAGTTTTAAGTTTCTTCGACAACTCTCTGCAGTATTCATAATGGATGTTGCCGACAGGGACAATCCCGATCTGTACCGGGGCATACCATAGCGGGAAGTCTCCGTTATAATGCTCAATGAGCATGGCAAAAAACCTTTCCACAGCGCCAAACAATGCCCTGTGGACCATCATCGGAGTGTGCTTTTCTCCGTCCGGTCCAATATATGTCATGTTGAACCTTTTCGGAAGATTGAAATCATATTGAATAGTACTGCATTGCCACTCCCGTCCCAGTGCATCCTTGAGCTTTATATCAATTTTAGGCCCATAGAAGGCTCCACCGCCTTCATCTATTTCATATTCCAGACCCATTTCACGGACCGCATTCTTCAAAGACTCCGTGGCAATTTCCCAATCCTTGTCATCACCTATGGCCTTCTTTCCCGGCTTTGTGGCAATATACGCCTTAAAGTCCTCAAGACCGAAGGATTTAAGGATATATAACGAAAATTTCAGTACATTTATTATTTCAGTATGAACCTGTTCCGGCGTGCATATTATGTGGGCGTCGTCCTGGGTCAGACCTCTTACCCTCGTAAGTCCTTGAAGAGTTCCTGAAAGCTCATACCTGTAAACCGTTCCGAATTCTGCATAGCGGATAGGCAAATCCTTATATGACCTTAAGGAACTGTTGTATATCATAATATGGAACGGGCAATTCATGGGCTTTAAATAATATTGTTCACTATCCACTTCTATGGGACTGTACATAGTATCCCTGTAATACTGGAGATGGCCTGATATTTCCCACAATTCCCCGCGGCCTATATGAGGCGTATACACCCAATTATATCCATTGAGAATATGCGCCGTCTGACTGAATCTTTCCAAAAGGAACCTCACCATTGCACCTTTCGGGTGCCACAGGATAAGACCCTGCCCTATTTTAGGAGAAGAGCTGAAAAGGTCCAGTTTCGCGCCTATTGTTCTGTGGTCCCGTTTGCTTGCTTCTTCGATTTTCAGGATATATGCCTTTAACTCGTCCACGCTTTCCCAGGCTGTTCCATATATCCTCTGAAGCATCGGATTTTCAGCGTCACCTTTCCAGTAAGCCCCGGAAATATTCATCAGCTTGAAAGCTTTTGGATTCAGTTCATCAAGTGAAGAGACATGGAGGCCTTTGCAAAGGTCAACAAAATCCCCTATTTTATATATGCTTACAGTTGTGTTCTCTTCATTCTGCTCCAACTCATCTATTAATTCAAGTTTATATGGCTGATTGCTGAATATGCGGCGGGCTTCGTCAAAACTTACGGTTTCATGCTGGACCTGGTATCCTTTCTTAATGATGTCCTTCATCTTTTCTTCAACAAGATTTAAGTCTTCCGGTACCAGGGACCTGGGTAAATCAAAATCATAATAGAACCCGTCTTCAATCACAGGTCCGATTCCAAATTTCACGTCATCAAAAATCTGCTTAACGGCATAAGCCAAAACATGGGCCATAGTATGCCTGATTCTGTTTAATTTTTCATTATCAAAATTATTCATACACCATCCCTACCTTGTCATTAATATTTTTTACAAAATGACAGATAGTGACGGGTTATGCTGCCTGAGCAATCTGAGAAACAAATGATGTTATCATCGTATGATATGGATACAGGGATATACAGCATTTTTCTCAAAGCCTTGCTCACCACCTTTCATGGGAAAAATAAAACTCTCATCCCTAAGGGATGAGAGTTACGCTCACACGGTTCCACCCAAATTACAGCTAAAACAAATAGATCTAGCTGTCACTCATTGTGATTATAACGGAATCACCGGTTATACTTACTGCAAGTTCGGTACACTGTTCAAAGGGGGTTTTCGGCTTTCCATACCTGGAAGTGCTCTCAGCCGCTGACACTTCCTCTCTGACAAGCTGGGCAAAACCTACTCGTCCTTGTCATCACATTTGCCTTATTTTAGTTTACAGTATTATACCAAATCTCTCAATTACATGTAAAGTAAAAATCCCCAGTTGCCTGAGGCAGACAAAATAAAATATGACATCGAACCTGCCCCTGTTGACAAAAACACAGGAAAGCTGTAAATAATAATCATTGTCTTAATTATATATTCAGACTGCATCTTAAGCTTTTCACCATAAAAATTAAATATTCAGGGGGGATAGCATGGAGTTAATTGAAAGCATAGCCTGTTACAGTGGTGTGGTACGCGGCAGGATTAAGAAAGTGCTTACGGATGAAGTTAAAGCCATCATTGCCACTCTTGCCAGAGACCCATCATTCGTCACTTCCGTGGATAAAGATTTGCTTAACGACCTTATCGATATGGACATATTTAAATACCGTGATGGTAAACTTATACCTTACACTGCCATTTTCTTTGAGGAAGACATGAATTTAATAAGGAAACCGGTGGAAGAATTAAGTGAAAAAATTGCAGAAATAACGAAAACCAACGGCTGGGAACTTGAGTCAACCGCTCCGGTTGTCAAGAATTTCATTGGATGTATAATGGCCGGTCAAAAGCTGCACAGCGCACTGGCGGAAAAAGGGCTGGTGTCAACCTGGCAATCAAAAGAAGGAAAATATGAAAGAAGTAAAGTGGATTTTAACCAGGCCTGCGGGACATATCACTCTTTCGGTAATGACCTTCAGAACAAAAGCGTGCTCAGAGGTGAAAATTTTACCAGCGTAACCATAGGATTCGGTGAAAACAATTATCCTTCTTTTCTGTTCAGGGCAACAGGCAATGGCAATAAAGACAGCAGTACATTTTTTGAAAAATTGGCAATCGGTCTTACCGATATAATCCCACTTTTAATAAAAGGCCAAATACAGAATGAACCTCTAAAGGAAGCCGCCCGGGAAGCAAATATTGATGTGGATTCCACGTCAACATGTATCACTGCGGAAGATGCTGAAAAGTATAAAACCATTATTGAAAAAATCAGCAGTAAGTGTATTGAGTATTATTTTGCCCAGTTGCCAAGAGTCCAGGATTTATTGAGGAATACTATAGTAAGGCGCCAGGGTGCTCCCGTTGAAAACCTCATGATGAATTTCTGGAGGTATATGCGAAAAGGCATCTCCCGGAATTTATACAACAATGGATTTTTAAGTGACAATATCCCCCAAACCGGCTGCGCCACCATTTTCTATGAAAACAGTATTGATTATTTCTAAAGAATACAGGAAACATATACCACTGAGACGGTTTATTACACATACAGGACGGTTCCCTTGCCTGGACAGGCGAGTTAAGCGCCCCCGCTACTGATGTAAAGAGTAAAGCAAGTTAGGCACACGTTAACGAGTGCCTAACTTGCTTTACTCTTTTCCTGGTGAACAGACAGTTAACCGGAATAGATCCATCCAGAAGAGGGAACTGCTCTCGTGACATACAACTATAATTCAATAATGTTTACATCGCCGGAAAGGGTCCTGACCAGCGCCAATTCCTCGCTGCGGCAGGTGAAAAGCACGATCTGCCGTTCAGCAGAAAGGTTACATAAAAACCGGTAGACCTCCTCAAGCCGTCTGTTATCATATTGGGTAAAGACCTCATCCAAAAACAGGGGCAGCTTCTCGCCGTCTTTCTCAATAAGCTGGGCAGACGCAATTCTCATGGCCAGGTACATCTGGTCCACAGTCCCGCCGCTTAGATTAGGCGCCGACACAATATCCCCCGTCTCAGGAACCTTTGCTTTGAGGGTCAGGCTGTCATCCACCCTTAAGTCTTCATACCTGCATAAGGTAATATCTTTTATAATTCTGCTCATTTTCATGTTCAAGGCCGGCGAAAAGTTTTCCCTTATTTCTTCCGCAGACTCCCTTAACACGTCCAGAGCGATGTTCAGGGCCGTCCGCATTTTCAGAAGGCGGGCTTCTTCAGCCTTTAAGGCTTCTATTTCCTCTTCCACCCGCTGCAATTCATCTTCTGTATCATAAGCTTTGGCTTTTGTCTCAAGTTCCCTTACAGTAAGTTCCGTATTGCTAATCTCTTCTTTTGTCCTTTCAGCCAGGTCCTTTATTACTTTTGCCTTTTCATACCAATTTGTGCCAACATTTTCCCAATCAATTACACCTACATATTCATACGTAATACCGTTGCCAAACTCTTTTTCTATATTTATAAAAAGCTGCGAAGCTTCCTCCTTTTTCTCTTCTATATTTCTGTTCATTTTTTCTATTTCCCTGGAAATGCTTAAGCCATCGGACGGCTCGCCAGTTAGGTCCGCACACCTTTCCATGATGGCCTTCATTCTGTCCGTTATGGCAGCTTCCTGCAGCACCAGCTTTTCCAGGTTAGAATTGCTTTCTTTCAACAACAATACTTTTTCCCTTAAGGTTTCCACCGGAAGATTGTCTCCACTTTCCCCATACTGGCTATCCAGACCTGCTGACCTGATTATCTCAATATTTTCCCCCTTCAATTGCCCTAATGTGGACGTGCATGTCTCAATTCTGTCCTCAAGGCCATCAATCTCAACATTTAAACTGTCATACTCCTTAATCAAACTTTCATACCTGGTCAAAACCTTTATAAGCGCGATATGGTTGTCAACATCAAATTTCCCGTACAATTCCCTCAACCGGGCATTGATATTTTCCATTTCACCCTTTATGGTGCTTACCGCCAATTCATTTTCACGGGCTTCTGCCTGAACACTACTGTATTCCCTAGCAAACTTAACAGCTGACATACCCGCTGCAACGGAAGCCAGAAGCAACATGCCTGAAATAACTTTCACTCCGCTTTCCGGGAAAACAGCAAACAACACCGCAGCCAGTACAATAAAAATAACAGACAGGAACGTGCTTATTTTACTTTTTTTCCTGATTGAATCTGTCTTGTCCCGGACATTAATTCTTTCCAAGGCAGCCAGCCTGTTTTGGGCATCCTCCTGGGCTTTGACAAGTTTTGCCGCCTCTTCCTCATACCCGCCGATAATCCTGTCCAACTCACCTGCCGGCTCACCGCTGCTTGTAACAGGGCTTATAGCTTCCTTCAGAGCTGACAGCCTGTCTGTACATTCCCGGAGCCTGTAATTCAGGGTTTTCTCTTCTTCTTCACACCTCTTTATTTCCCTGCAGTTTGCAGATAAGGTATCTATATCTTTTTCAGTTAAGTTACGGTAATACATCAACTTCTCTATTTCTTCCGAAATCCTTTGTTTTTCAGCCTTTACCTGGTTCAGCTGTTCAGCGGCACTTTCATATTCATCCCGCAGATTGGCCAGCGTCAGGCGCTTGTTTTCCAGGACTGATATTTCATCCAACAGGTTCAGAACTTTTTCAATGCCGCTAAAAAGCTCCAAATCGGCTTTCAGCTGCAACAGCTTCTTTTGCTCCTCCTGTAAATCCCTGATATTGTCCAGGTAAATTTCCAGGTCCTCAGAAAGTTCAGCCCGCCTGTTCCTCAGCTCGTTCAGCCTTTCAGTTAATATGTCCAGCGGCCTGGTGCTCGTCTTTTCAGTGCCCACATATTCCCTCAGGGCTGTCCTGAGCGCTTCTTCCGCCTTTTTAAATGAAGCTTCCTGGAAACTGCTTTCCTGCACACTTATCAGCCTGCTGGCAAGCTCCTTGTTGGAGCCTTCCAGAAGGCTTGTCCCCATCTGCCTGATAAAAATCGTTCTTTCAAAACACTCTTCATTGAGGCCAAAGTGCTGCTGCCCTATTAAAATATTTTTCCTGGAATCCACATAAAAGTTTGACGTAATTTCGTTATAATCACGGTCGTATACCGAAACGTTATCTTTCTCAAAATCCCTGTGAATAGTGAATATATCGCCGTTTGAGAGACAGTATCTTAATGAGCCCCCATAGTATTCTCCCAACCATGGTTCATATTTTTTTACTGGTGCAAGGGCACCGGTTTTTGATGTCCTGCCGCCTTTCAGTCCGTAAAACATGGCCTTGATAAATGCCTGAATAGTGCTTTTCCCTGACTCATTAGGCCCAAAGACTAAATTGAACCCATTCACCAGCTCAACTTTCAGATTATTGATTTTTCCAAATCCTTTAATCTCAAGCGATTCAATATGCATATGGTGTAACCTCGCCTTTTGTCAAAGCTTCCACGCCATAATAAAGCGCCTTTGTGTAAATTTCCCTTTCTTCATCATTTGCCGCAGTCTTGATCTTTTCAAGGAGTTTCCCCACAAATACACCCGTAAGTCCAGGGTCAGCTACCATTTCCTCAAAATCAAAATCCGGAATGGTTTCATTATTAATTTGCATATAAAACACTTTTTCGTCGAAATGCTCTTTCAACAGGGCTGTATCCACAGGATTGTCCTTATCAACGTAGCCTTTTAGCGTGACATTGAACAGTCCGTTTTGCGTTTCATACGGCGCAAGCTTTTCATCTATGGCACTGATTATTTCGTCGAAACTCTTACCGCTGACATCCAGTTCCAGGTTTTCATAATACTTGCTGTTTAACTTTACAAATTCAACTTCAAGCCGTTTTGTTCCATCATGTATTATTTCCCCTGCAAATACACCGTGGTGGCCTGTCTGGTCAAATGCAAGGGGTTCCGGGCATCCGGGATTATATATATTCCCATGGGGGCCGGCGCCGGAAACGATGCTGTGCAGATGCCCCGCAGCAATATAATCAAATTCGGGCCGTCCCAAAACCTTTCCGGCGACGGCATTATAAGCGTTGCTGAAAGGCATGTCCACCGAGCCGTGAAAAAGAAGGATGTTGAAACTTGTGCCACAGGCCCTGGAAACGAGCTCATCCATATCTTTTTCACTGTTTACATAACCTGCACAGAACACGTATGTATCAATATCATCATAATATGCAAAATCTTTGCTGGTCCTTAAAATTTGGACATTGCCGCTCCACTTTACTGTATTGTAAAAGGAGTTGGACGCGTCCGGATCATGATTCCCCGGAGTGATTACCACACGCACACCAGGTATCCTGGCAAACTGCCTGTTTATGAAATCTATGGTTGATTTCTTTGAAAATTTATGTTCATAAAGGTCGCCGCTGATCAAAAGGAGATCGACTCCTCTTTCAATGGCAAGATCGATAATCCGGGTAAAGGTTTGTCGTATGTCATCCCTTCGTATACTGGACTTGTCATGTTTTCCCAGCAAGGTTAAAGGTGCATCCAAATGGATGTCTGCACAGTGAATAAATTTTACCTTTTTCATCTGAAAACCACCATTCATTCAGTCTCCAGCACAGCGCTCGCCACTGCATAGTCTTTACTGTGAGAGAGGCTTATGGAAATGTTCTTCCCGTTCATACTGATAAACCGTTCAAGAGCCTTTTCAGAAAGAATAATGCAAGGTGTGCCGTTTTCATTGGTAACAACCTCGATATCGGTCCATTTGATGCCGTTGCAGATTCCCGTCCCCAATGCCTTGGACACTGCTTCCTTGGCTGCAAACCGCGCGGCATAACACTGAAACCTGGCAGCTTTCCTGGACTCGCAGTAGTCGATTTCCCGGGGAGTAAATACCTTTTTGAGGAATGCTTCTCCATGGGAACTGAGAACCTTTTGAATTCTGCTTATTTCAATAATATCTATTCCGTTGTAAACCGGCAAACCCTTTCACACACCTTTGAAAACAATGTTAATTCCGACTCCCGGCAACTGGAATTTATTATATTATATCTTAATTTAAGTTTGTTTGTATAGTGTCGTCCCCGTTCTGCTCAATCATCTGCCTGGCCTTAAGAAGCGCTTTCTCCCGGCGTGTCTGCATATCGAGTCTCCGAAGCTGCAGATCCACATTTTCATTGCTGACGGATTCCGCGGCCTTGGCTTGTGCTATTTTGATATTAACTGCCTGTCTTGCCCTGTCCATGGACTCATTGAGCTTAACCATAGATTTATTTTTTGCGGCATACCTGTCATTCAAGGCAATTATGTTTTCCTTCAGTGCTGCTATCCTGGCCTGGGACTTTAAGGACCGTAACTCACTGAACCTTGCATTCATTTCAGCCTCAAACAATGTATAATCCTGCCGTATGCGGGCAATCTCCAGCATGGCGTTTTCATACATCCTGCTGTTTTGCTCAACTTCTGCCTCCAGGTCCTCCTCCTGTATCAGAAGGTGTGCCAGAAGTTCAACATCTCCTTTGTTTCTTACATCCTCAATCCTGTTCCTTATTTGATCCAGTTTTCTTTGGGAATCCTCCATCTCCATTCTTATAAGCTCTGCATTGGTTTGTATATCTATTATCTGCTGTCTGGCTTCTCTGCCTGTTTTCTCAATTCTTTCCCGCAAGTCTTCCAGCAACGCGTCAGGATTTTTTACCTCCAGTTCATTGACGGTTTTTCGAAAACTGCCCCGGATTAATGCAGCCAATCTTGCAAATAACCCCATAATCATGACCTCCTCCGGTAATAATAGAATAGACAGGCCTTTATTAAAGTTATGGCCTGAATAAAATTGCTGTACTTATATGTATATTGAAGTTTGCTGTAAATAATTCTTAGTGACTTGCAAATAATTATAGAAGTGTTGTAGAAATTAGGATCTTAAAATGTGTAATAGAAAAAGAGGTTATAAAGGAGGAATGTACATGGAAACAATGTCAATAAATGTTCCCTCAGCTTCCTGCAGCATCTGCTCAGAAAAGATTAAAAAAGAAATTGGAGCCCTGAACGGCGTAAATGATGTGACGGTGGATTTGAAAACGCAGAATGTCAACGTAGTGTATGACAGTGCTACCATAAGCCCTGAAAAAATCACCGGTACCATAATCTCCATGGGATATGAGATAGTTTAAAAAGCAAAACAGGAGGCATTAAAAAAACATGCGGCCATTGGCGGCTGCATGTTTTTTAATTTACATTGTTGGCTTTCAGTGCATTTATTATGGCATCCTGCTGCGTCTTTATATGCCTTGCGGCTGTGACGCTGGCAAGTTTCTCATCCTTTGCCGATAAAGCTTCAATAATTTCATTGTGTTCCTTTATTATCTCTTTGTAATTATGCTGCTCTTTCAGATATATAACCCTGTAACGGTGCACCTGTTCCCGCAGATTGCCAAGTATTTGGAGCAGTTTCTCATTTTTCGAAGCGGCATAGATTATATCGTGGAATTCAACGTCTTTCTTGATGGCACCTTGCAAATTATTCTTTTCCGCGTATTTCAGAAATTGTTCATGAGCATTTTTTAAGCTTTTAAGCTCATCGTCATTTATTCTTACTGCAGCAAGTCCCGTAGCAAGGCTGTCAAGAGAAGCACGCACTTCAAGCACATCCATTATTTCCTTGATGGACAAGTCAGCCACATGAGCACCTTTCCTGGGAATCATGTTTACCAGGCCTTCCAGTTCCAGCTTTCGGATAGCCTCTCTTACCGGGGTCCTGCTGACTCCCATTTTTTCTGCCAGATGAACTTCCATCAGCCTTTGGCCAGGTTTTAGCTCCCCTATTATTATTGCTTCCCTTAACGTATCAAAAATAACTTCTCTTAAGGGTTTATAGTCATTCAATTTAACTTTTGAAAGTTTTCCTGCCATGGCTTAACTCTCCTCACATATAGTTTCAGTTAAATACACGCGCAAGTTTTTGTTTTTCATAATCCTGCCCATCGCCTTGACAGCGGTGGCCTTCTTCCTGAAGATGCCGAAAACCGTCGGCCCGCTGCCGCTCATCAGGCTGCCTGCTGCACCTTCTATCAGCAATGTTTTTTTAATGCTCTCAACAATCGGATATTTCTTTAATACAACCGTCTCCAGTACGTTGACCATGTTTGCGGACAAGGTGTCTATATCCATGCGTCTTATGGCGTCCAGGAGTATGTTAAAATCCGGCCGCTCCTTTATTTCATCAAGGTTCAAATTTTGATAGACCCAGGGAGTTTTCACGCCTATATCGGGTTTTACAAGAAGCAATACCAGGGGCTCAATACTGGCTACCGGCGTAATTCTTTCGCCGATACCTTCGGCAACCGCCGTTCCGCCCTTCAGGCAGTACGGTACATCGGCCCCTACCTGTACCCCCAGTTTCATAAGGTCGTCCAAACTCATCCCTAGCGAATACATTTCATTGATGCCCTTCAATACAGCGGCAGCATCGGCACTTCCTCCCGCCAGCCCAGCTGCAACTGGAATGCGTTTTTTTATGGTAATAATTACACCCTCACTGATACCTGCTGCATCCAGTATGAGCCTGGCGGCTTTGTACGCTGTATTTCTTTCGTCCGACGGTACCCATTTGTGATTGCTGTTTACAATAATACGGTCAGGATGTTTTTCGAGAATCACCCAGTCATGTAGCCTGATAGTCTGCATCAGCATTCTCACTTCATGGTAACCGTCCTCCCTTTTGCCGAGGACATCTATGGCAAGATTAATTTTTCCCCTTGCCTTAAGTACTATTCTGTTGTTCATGGATTTACCTGTAATATCAATATTTTAAGGCATTTCCCTATTGTACAGATAATATTATATACAAAAAACATTGGGCGTGCAATTGAGAATAACTGTATTGTCAATTATTTAACAAATGTTATTACGTGTATTTTCCTGTTTTCTTTTATATATTCCCTAATTCTCCGGATAAGAAAAGCCCGGTATATTTTTCGGGCTTTTCCTGGCAATCCGCTATTTAAACAAACTGGTTGCTAAACAAGTCAACCGCTTGAACAAATCAAACAATAAGCAAAATCAGCATATAATCAATATATAACCGGCACGTTATCTATAATAAATCTATAACAAACCATCATAAAAATCAATACTGGATTCTTCTGGGTATTAAAATCTGCTTTCCTGCATTAATAACAGCCTCACTGTCCATCTCGTTGGCCTTTTCCAGATCCCCCACAGTTACCCGGTACTTCTTGGCTATACTCCAGAGAGAATCACCCTGCTGGGCAAAGTATATCAGTACACTGGGCTGGGGTTCGCTTCTCGTCAGTGTCTCGCCCCTGTCCTCAACTTCAGCGATTATAGATACCCGCTCCGTGCCATAGGTTATGATGCCTATACCTAAAGTCATTCTCACATCCACTTTCCCTGAGGACTCCATGCTGAAACTGCAATAGCCCAGGTCAAGGTTTATATCGCATTCCTGACCCTCTGTAACTCCGGGAACATCCACACTCTTTCTGAAAGGTATATCCCTTCTGCTGCAGCACACTGGCTGTTCCGCCAATTCTGACAGGTACAGTACGCTTACGTTCACAACGCCTTCAATGTTGACACGGTCCTTAGTAACGCTGTAATCCGATAATACCGGTACTGCCATAACATTGAGTATTTCCGTAATCGGAGGGCTTCCGGCTTCCACTTCAATCAGTTCCTTGACAAGTTCCTGTCCGGTAATGTCGGCCCTGATTTCTTCTGTAACCAGTTCATCCCTGTCCAGTTCGACGGACCTCGTGGGACTGAAAGTATCAGATATCAGCTCAATTTCCCTTTCTTCAAAGGCTTCAGCAAAAACCTCAAGATCTATTTGCGCCCTGATCAACCTAATCTCGCCGTCCATATCTTCTTCCTCGGTAAAGCCGGAACCGGTAATCCTGCAATCGGCCCTTAAAATACTGTTTTCGCTTACACCACTCAAATCAATAATGTGGGTAAAGGGAAGCTCATGCTCCACATAGTGAATTCTCCGGTCCTCTTCACTGCTCATATATAGGGTGTTGACAGTAATTTCGCCTTTCACAATAACCTTGTTTTCCGTGGCATTGAATTCCTTTCTGGTAAGGCGTACATCTGTCCGCAGTATTTCAGATAACGAAGGTTTTCCTGCCGGTATTTCCAGTGTCTCGCTCATAGTAAAGACTTCTCTGGACGCGTCTATCTTGGCATCCACTTTGTGCTGGCTTCGTAAAAACTGCAGATCGTCAATGCCGTCAATGTCCGTAATGAGGCTGTATATCCTTTCGCCTCTCACGGCACAGTTTACATTCAATATGGTCTTAAGAGATAATTTTCTGGGATTTGACACGTCAAATTCGATATGTTCTATGCTGCCCCTAACATCACAGTCCATGCCTGGCATTACGCCCGGGATGTCAATCTCATGCTCAAAAACGGTATCTGTAGTTATTCCCTTAACCGATGAACCCTCTTCGTCAGCAATGTAAAGTATTTTATACCTTATTACTCCTTCAACGGCCACCTTGTTTGCCTGAGCCTGTGCTTCCGTAATAAAGACATCACCGTCAAGAAGCAGCACTTTTGATATATCCGGCTTTGTATCCGGCACAATAATATTTTCTTCAATAATGGTCCGGGTTTGTTCCCTGCCTGCAGAATATCCGGTCCTAATATCTTCCCTGATAATTTCCAAAGCCATTCCTCTTCACCCCTCGATTTATTACATGGGAAATTCCCATGAAAAGTAACCCTGATTATCACATCATATATGATATATATTGACGGGCATTGAGAAATATTACTGGTTTTTGAAGACTTTTTGGGGAATAAAGAGGAATAAAAAAGGCCGATATATAAATATCGGCAGTTAAAAGCAACTATCAGCCTACCTGGATCCTTTTATTATCCCTGCACCTTACTATTTCCACAGCCTTGGTTAAAATGTCAGTATAGCTGTAGGATACCCTCCTGGTCATTTCATAATCGTTCTCGAACTTAACAGTAAAGATACTTGGATAAGTGCTTTCAAGGACGCCTTCTTTGATGAAAGATTTTTTTCTTCCTTTATTGGCTTTTAGTTGTATTCTTTCGCCAACACAGTCTTCTATGTCTTTCTTGATTTGGAGAAGGTCATTGTTATCCGACATTTACATATACCACCTCATCTTATGTTTGTTAACATTATATCACTAAATCGTGTAAATGTCAAAAAAAGCATAATATTATAGCAGTAACATTTTATCCATGTCAATAACAATTGTCGTAAACCATTGAAATACCGCCTTTCCGGCACTATTTCCATAAAAATGGCATCTATTTAATTATAACTATTGCATAAGTCTGTTAAATTTAAAATATCCTGATTTATTCAAATTGACTGAAGATGTATTTCTTCTTTATTTCCGAGTGTTTCAGGGACCAGCACCAGGTCATCCTTCGGCGCGTCAGCGATCAGCCTGTAATTTAAACCTTTCATCATTACCTTGTCATCTTCGATTTCAAGGATTTTAAAGAATATGTCCATACCGTAGGATTTGCGCGCCACAATGTCTCCTACTCTAAACGTGTTCATATTCACCACCCTACAAAATAACCCCGTCAATATATGATATGAATTATCAAACTTTTTGTTGCCTCATTATGCGTGTAATGGGGATGTCTCTCCAGTATTGTCCGTGTCGTGCAAAATATTTACAATATCATGATAACTTTAAACATTGAACAACATTGAATCTATAGATATAATTATTATTAATTTTCAAATTATCTCGCCAATTTTTGAAAGGGGGATACCATGCTTACTGATATAGAAATTGCTCAAAGCGCTCAGATGATGCCTATTACGGAAATAGCGGCAAAACTCGGCATAAAAGAAGAAGAACTGGAACCTTACGGCAGGTATAAAGCCAAACTGACATTTAAACTTTATGAACGCTTGAAAGAAGCTCCTGACGGAAAACTTGTACTGGTTACGGCAATCAATCCTACCCCGGCAGGTGAAGGTAAAACCACCACCACGGTGGGTTTAGGACAAGCCTTGCAGCAATTGGGAAAGAAAACAATCATTGCTCTTCGTGAACCCTCATTGGGACCTGTAATGGGCATTAAGGGCGGCGCAGCCGGAGGCGGGTATTCCCAGGTTGTACCAATGGAAGATATAAATTTACACTTCACAGGTGATATTCACGCTGTAACAACTGCCAACAATTTGCTTTCAGCTGCTATAGACAATCATATTCACCAGGGTAACAAGCTTGGCATAGATCCAAGACAGATAATCTGGAAAAGAGTCATGGATATGAATGACCGTGCCTTAAGAGACATAATAGTTGGCCTTGGCGGAAAGGCCAATGGGTTCCCCAGGGAAGACGGGTTCAATATTTCCGTTGCATCTGAAGTAATGGCCATACTGTGCCTGGCATCAAGCCTGGATGATCTCAAGGAGAGACTCGGCCGCATCGTAATAGGTTACACTTATGATAACAAGCCGGTTACGGCTGCTGACCTTAAAGTTCACGGCGCAATGACATTGCTTCTTAAAGACGCCATTAAACCGAATCTTGTACAGACTATCGAGCATACACCTGCATTAATGCACGGGGGCCCCTTTGCCAACATCGCTCATGGATGCAACAGTCTTGCTGCAACCAGGATAGGCCTGAAGCTGGCCGACTACCTCATTACGGAAGCAGGATTCGGTGCAGACTTAGGTGCCGAAAAATTCTTTGACATAAAGTGCAGGTTCGGCAATCTGCATCCAGACGCAGTAGTGCTTGTAGCCAGTATCCGCGCCCTTAAGTATAACGGTGGGGTAAATAAGTCACAGCTTACCACAGAAAATATAGAAGCTATTAAGGCCGGTTTCCCCAACCTTGCCAAACATGTGGAAAACATCAGGTTGTTTGGAGTTCCCGTGGTGGTTGCCATTAACGTTTTCCCCAGCGATACGCCCGCTGAAATAGAGTGCATCAAATCATTGTGCAGCAGCATCGGCGTTGACGCCGCCATGTCCCGGGTGTTCCAGGAAGGTGGCAGGGGTGGTATAGAACTGGCAGAAAAGCTCCTTAACCTGATTGAAAACTGCCCGTCAGATTTCAAACCGCTGTATGATTTGTCCCTCCCCATCAAGGATAAAATCAACAAGATTGCCACTGAGATTTACGGGGCAGACGGTGTGGAATACTCCAGAAAAGCCGAAAGGGCAATTGCCAGGATCCAGGAGATGGGATATAACGATATCCCTGTCTGCATGGCAAAAACCCAGTATTCTCTTTCAGATGACAGTAACCTGCTGGGCCGTCCGAAAGGGTTTAAGATTACGGTAAGCGACGTGGTGCTGTCTGCAGGTGCCGGGTTCGCAGTGGTACTGACAGGTGACATACTGACAATGCCGGGACTTCCTAAAAATCCGGCCTATGAAAATATAGACATTGATTCAGATGGAAAAATTACGGGACTGTTTTAAAAAACAGTCCTTTTTTATACCTGTTACTGTTTACTATTTACTGTTTAATGCTTACTGTTTCTTTTTTACTGTTCCTTGTTTCCTATCCTATCTGCCTGTAATTCCATGCTTTTAAAAGCTTTCAGGAAATTAATATATTCATCCTTTTCCTCCACTACCTGGCCTATTTTTTCCCTGAACACCTTTTCTGACCAGCTGCGCCTGCTGTTATAAAACCGGTTGGTATTGGTCCAGAACTGATAGGGGAATTGAAGTATTAACCCGATCATTTTTTTATCTGTTGAAGTGACTGGATATACTTCATTATATGCTTCCAGTATCTCAAAGGCTTCATCCACATGCCATCCGGCTTTTTTTATTCTTCTTCTCAGTAATTCAGAAATGTCAAAGGCGCGCTCCTCAAACTTACAATTGTCAAACCCGGAAATAAAAGCTCCCTGGTTGCTGAACCTTACGTTTCTGTGGCTGAATTCATAATGGCATACATTTCGTTCTTTAAGGGGAAGCTTCCTGATATTTTTGTATATTTCATCAAGTTCCGTTACAGCTTCCATTCCCATTTCATAATAAAAATCCACGTGGGAAAGAAAAATGTAGTCTACTTCCCCGTTTACCCTTTTTGCCTGGTTTTTCAGGCGCTGCAGTTCCTTTAGCCTTCTTTTGCACACTTCCACCAGTTTCCCGTGTCCGTCCTGGATTAGGCAACCTTCCGGCGGTTCATACCCCAATGATGCTTTGTGAAGCCTTGCCAGGGCTTTAGCCGCCTGTTTTACGTCTTTGAGCACGTTAAAATCGCATTCCCGTCCCTGAGGAATGTCAGTTACGGTATAACAGTCGGTTTCATATAGCATGTAAGGTTTTTTGTCTTTAGTAAGAATATAACGGTCTATATGTTCAAAGCCATTCAGCGCCAGGTGTTCCTTAAAGCCATGAATAAACAATACCCTTCCAGGTGAAAGCCTCATTTTCTTAAGGTATTTTTCCCCGCTTTTCGTGGTGAGTTTATATCCATCCATATAACGAGCAATACTCTTTATATCGAAATCGTAGTGGTTATGAACCTCATTCCTAAGATCTTCCATGAGTATAGCCCCCTTGTTAAAAAATAGTGACGCAAATGTGTCTTATTTATGTTACTACATCAAAATACGGAATGTTACTTGATGTGGCCTTAAGGCAAAATTACTCTATAAATAATTTTCAATACTCTAAATTTTATGCAGTTAATGCATCTTATATTAAGGACTTTAACCCAAAAAAAGGCATAAAAAAAATTGGACCCCGCAAAAATCAATACTGCGGCGTCCAATTTTTTTATAAACAATTACATGTTGGCCAGGTTGAGTAGTCTCTCCCATCTTCTGTCCACTTCTTCCTGGAGCTGAGCGATCAGGTGTTCATTCTTGCTGTTGAACAGGTGTCTGAATCTTCCCTGGGGTTTTAAGTACTCTTCAACAGGAAGCTTGTTCTTCGGGATATAGTTAACTACATATTTGCCTTCAATAACTTCATATAACGGCCATATGCATGTATCCACTGCAAGCTTGGCTATCTTCATAAGCTCAGGAGTGTTATATCTCCATCCTCTGGGGCACGGAGCAAGCACGTTGAGGAAACAAGCGCCTCTTGTGTATATAGCCTTCTCAGCTTTTTCATAAAGGTCCTTCATGTTTCCGATAGGCGCAGACTGGGCTACATACGGGAGGTTGTGACTTACCATTATTTCTGTCAGATCCTTCTTGGGCTGCTGTTTACCCGGTATTGCTTTACCGGCAGGTGAAGTTGTTGTATCAGTAAACAGCGGTGTAGCAGAGGACCTCTGTATACCAGTGTTCATGTATGCGTTATTGTCATAGCATACATATACCATATCATGGCCTCTTTCCATTGCGCCGGATAAAGCCTGGATGCCTATGTCATAAGTACCGCCGTCTCCGCCGAATGCTATGAATTTTGTATCGTAATCTATTTTCCCTGTCTTACGCAGGAAATTAAATGCGCTTTCAATACCTGAAAGGGTTGCTGCGGCATTTTCAAATGCTGTGTGAATATATGAATCTTCCCAGGCTGTGTAAGGATAAAGGAACGTGGATACTTCAAGGCATCCGGTAGCATTGCTTACAACTGCATGATCTTCAGGTTTTAGTGCCCTGAGAACTGTCCTTACAACTATAGGAGCTCCGCATCCTGCACACATTCTGTGTCCGCCGGTAAGTCTTTCAGGCTTTTTAGCAACTTCTTTCAAATTATATGCCATTAACCTGCACCTCCTAATCTCTGACGCCAAGATAGTTGTACACTTTTTCTACTTTGCCGGTCTCAGCTATCTTAAGCAGATCATTATAAACTGATTCTATATGCTCAAATGTTACGTCTCTTCCGCCTAATCCGTAAACATAATTTACAGCCTTGGTGTCTTTTACGCCTTTTACGAAGAGGGCGCTGGTAACGTCCGTGAATAACGGAGCACCTGCAGCATTAAGGCTGTCTGCTTTGTCCAGAACTGCTACTGCCTTGAACTTTGAAAGAGCGGCAGCAATTTCATCGACGGGGAACGGCCTGTAAACTCTTGGTTTTATAACGCCGACTTTCTTGCCTTGTTTCCTGAGTATGTCAGAAACATATTTTGCTGTTCCTGCTGTTGAGTTGAGGACTACGATGGCCACATCAGCGTCTTCAGTGTTGTATTCTTCAAACAGGCCATATTTTCTGCCGGTCATCTTCGCGAAATCTTCTGCCACTTCAAGGATTACCTTCTTGGCGTTGTTCATGGCTTCAACCTGCTGTCTCTTGTGCTCAAAATAGTGTGGAGTATAGTCCAGTGGACCGACGGAAATCGGATTTGCTTTATTTAAAAGGAAATCTTCCGGTTTGTATTCCCCTATGAAAGCCTTCACCTTTTCGTCTTCAACCAAATCAATGTTTTCAATGGCGTGGGAAGTTATAAACCCGTCCTGGCAAACCATAACCGGGAGAAGAACATCCTTGTGCTCGCCGATTCTGTGTGCCATAAGCATATTATCATATGCTTCCTGGTTGGTTTCGGAATATAACTGGATCCATCCGGAGTCTCTTGCACCCATGGAATCACTGTGGTCATTATTTATATTGATGGGGCCTGACAAAGCCCTGTTAACAACCGCCATAACTATAGGAAGCCTTGAACCTGAAGCTATATAAAGAAGCTCCCACATCAGCGCCAGGCCGTTTGCGGAAGTTGCTGTCATAGCCCTTACTCCTGCAGCCTCAGCACCTATACAGGCAGACATTGCGCTATGCTCTGATTCAACAGCAACGAACTCAGTATCAACTTCACCATTATTTACATAAGTGGAGAAATACTGAGGAATCTCTGTTGAGGGTGTAATTGGGAATGCCGCTACTACACCCGGATTTATCTGTTTCATGGCGTAAGCTATTGCTTCATTGCCGCTTAACCTTTCTCTTATACCCATAACTTAACCCCCTTACTCACTTTCATTCTCTGCCACGTATTCAATAGCCTTGAACGGGCATACGTTTGCGCAGATACCGCATCCTTTGCAGTGATCGTAATCTATTCCTGACATTTTACCTGTTTCCTTGTCCACAAGTATAGATGTATCCGGGCATACAGGATAGCACATCAGGCATTGCTTGCATTTATCTTCATGCCAGATTGGCTTCATTGATCTCCAGTCACCTGTCTTGAATAACTCTGCGTTACCTGGAGAAGCGATTGTTCCTCCTCTTGACATTTCCTTCCAGGTGGCATTTGGATCCATTGATCTTAAATCCTTCTCATTAACTTTCTTGCTCATTAACCTTTCACCTCCTGCAGGGCCCTTCTGACGGCCTTCATGTTGCCTTCGATTACTTCAGGCTTATTGGCAAACTTGTGTTTGAACGACTCTTCCATGTCATTTATAAATTCTTCTTCGCTCATAACTCCACTGACCTTGACAATTGCACCGAGCATGGGAACATTGGGGAAATATCGTCCCAGACATTCAATGGAAATGGTTTTAGCATCAATAGTGCAAACTCTTCCCTTATACCCGTTAAGAAGTGGCCTTAACTCCTCAGGGGACTTGGTGGAATTGATAACTATGGCGCCGTCTTCTTTAAGCCCGGCAGTAACATCCACGCTTTCAAGCAGCGTATCGTCAACAACAACCACATAATCCGGTTCATATATAGCACTGTGAATGGTGATTCTCTCATCACTTATACGGTTATAAGCAACGATAGGAGCTCCCATTCTCTCAGGTCCGTATTCCGGGAACCCTTGTATATATTTGCCAGTGTTGAATGCTACATCTGCGAGAAGAAGCATTGCAGTTTTGGCACCCTGACCGCCGCGTCCGTGCCATCTGATTTCAGTAATCTTGCCCATGTACAAACCTCCTTTTGACTGTGAAAAGTCCCAAAACTTGCGTTTTGTGACCCCCTCTTTATTGCATTCGGCAAAAATTGCCGGAAATATGCAAAATATATGTATCAGTTGCCATTTTATATACTATTTTTTATAACTACAGGCTTTTGCCGCATAAAAAAATAGTATATAATAAAGTGGCAATATCACACAGTTAAAAGTATACTTCTTTGATATTTTTTTGTCAAGAATATATCTTATATTGCTGTCGAAATAAGGCATTCAGCGGTATTCGAATGTTCTTTGTATACAATTCAGAACAATTTTACATTACCTTTAGAAAAAATTCGTTCAGAAAATTAACGCGCAAACAAAGAATTGATAAGAAAGAGAAAAGCTATTCCCGGGATGCCCAGGACACCGGCTATGTAAATTGAAGCTATGTTAAAGGCAAGATGAAAACCTATGAGGCTTCCTATAATGTTAAGAACTATAAGAAGCAGCGCGCCTGTTATGCCTTTGGTTACAGCTTTGGTCAACAATTTGCCCAGCAAGGCCAATCACCCCATACAATCAATAATTTCACAGGATATGAAATACGATTAAAACAGCACTTCTCCGGCAACATTACACGGTTGCTTATTTAATTATATTAGGGGCTTGGCCCGAATATTACATAATACTCATATTATTTTTCATATCGCTTTTCATGCTGGAGGGAATCCTTATGCCTCTTCTTTTTGCCTCCTTTAGCAAATACCCATATTTTATCTGGCAAGCCTTTATCTTATATGTACAATAATCTATTATCTCCTGGTCACTGGCATACTCAAAACCCCGCACAGCATGAAACAGCTCGCGCTTTGCATCTTCCAATCCTTCAACCAGCTTTCTGGCTTCATCTTCCTGTGAAAAAAGCATATCTTCATCTTTATCTCTAATGGTAAGTAATCTTTGGATTTTCAATAACAAATTCGAGAATTTCATATCAACCTCTCCGTGCCTAAAATTTTACTTACACAATCACAAGCAAAATTTTCCAACGGCTTATAATAATTATAGGCAGGAAAAAGTTGATTTATTCAAATCCGGATAAAATTTGTATTACCCGGCAGGTTTAAATATTTCCGCAACGGCATTGGTCGTTAAATACCTGAACCTGCCCCAGTCATGCCAGTAACTGCCCGGCTTGATTTCAAGAAGCCTCCTGCAATATTCATGTATATCCTCAGGCGCAACTTCAATGGCTTTACTAATCTCGTCATCTGTCGCATCCTCGAGTAAATTGCCGGACTCTTCCTCCAGCAGGAACACATATGAATAGAAATCAACCATCTCTCTGTCATAGCATGCCTTCGTTTTAAGAACACCTTCAAAGCTGGTGATTTTTGCCTTAAGGCCAAGTTCTTCCATGGTCTCCCTTTTTACAGCTTTTATAATGTTTTCGTCATGTCCTATACCGCCCGTGGGGATTCTGAAGATGCCTTCAGGATAAACATCCTGTCTTGTAAGTATGAATTTGCCGTTTTTTCTTCTTACCGCGAAAACGACTTCTCCCCTCCTGTCACTTTCCACCCTGTGCTTAATGCTCTCAAAAAAGTCCGCATTGGTACAAACAAGGGTTATATCTTTCTGGTAAGCGTTTTTGTTCCACTCATTGCTCAGGACTCTGAATTCTTCTGCATTGAAAATATTCATACCGGCCTCCGTCTTTTTATATAAATTTACCATAAAAATTTATCATATTTTAACAATATTTTGAACTCAGGAAATTTCGTAATTATCTATTTATCCTAATTTATTACAGTTGTGTTTTAAATATAAAATTGAGATAATAAAAATACGCTATATATAGAAAAAATCTAATAATTTTTGTTGTGGAACAAAATTTGCCGGGTACATATCTAATATATAGGGTCAAATTTTTGTTGAGGTGTATTTTACGGATGAGAAATATTGAAACTGAAAAAACCAAAGATACGGGCAAAAAAATGCAAATCCTGACCATCACTGTTCTCACTTTGTTTGCTGCAGTTTTTACCCTAACCGGTTATCTGATATACGACATCCTTGACAGCGACTTAATTTATGAAGGTGTTTACATAAATAATGTTTACGTGGGAAGATTCACCAGGTATGAAGCAGAGAAACTGCTTCACAGGCTTTTTTCCGACAACCTGAAAAACAATGGAATAACAATAACGGCTGACGGAAAGGAAGTCACATTTACACTGGAGGACATTGGCTATACCTATGATGTGGACGCTTCCATAGAAAAGGCTTATACAGTTGGCCGGACAGGAAACGCCATGGAAAGGCTTTTTGAAATATTCCGCACAAAAAGGAACGAAATTAATATCCCTCTCGAGCATTCCTATGATGAAGACCTGATAAGCAAGTATGTATCTGAAATTTACGACATGACATTTATTGATGTCCAGGAGCATGACGTTGTTATAAACGATAATATACTCCAGGTACGTACTGGCCATCATGGCAGAAATATTGACAAAGAGCAGACAATTGATGAAGTAAAAAAGCTCATTGACGAAAAAATGTCCGGTTCACTGGAAGTGCCGGTTAGAACAACATTTCCTGCAGATATTGATGTTGAAAGGTTATATGAAGATATTGTCATAGAACCTGTAAATGCATCCTTCTCATTGGCGGGCAAGGAGCTTGTTATAAATCCTCATACAGACGGAAGAACAGTTGATAAAACCAATTTGACCAACTTTATAAGCAACCTTAAAGATAAGGAAGACAAGACGTTTTTCCTGACCCTTGAAAAAATACCTGCCCAGTTAACGGAAGAAAATGCCAGAACTATGGTGTTCAGGGATGTTCTGGCTACCGCTTGCTCAAAGTTTTATGATTATGATGAAAATGAGAGAAACAGGGCTGAAAATATCAAGCTTGCGTCAGAAAAGATAAACGGGCTGATAATGCTCCCCGGCGATGTATTTTCGTTCAACACCATTGTTGGGCCCAGGACCCCGGAAAACGGCTTTAAGACGGCCCATGTTTATGTTGCCGGCGAGGTCATTGACGACTACGGCGGAGGTATATGCCAGGTGTCCTCAACCTTGTATAATGCAGTTCTGACTGCGGACCTGGAAGTTACCGAAAGGCTGAACCACATGTTTACAGTAGGATATGTACCCCTGGGCTGCGACGCCACAGTTTCTTACGGCAGTGTTGACTTTAAGTTCAGGAATAACTCCAACTGGCCCATAAAGCTTGTCTGCCGCACAAACGAAAGAAATGAACTGTTTTTTGACATAATAGGCACCAATGAAACCCCCTGGAAGAAAATCGTAATTGATTCCGAAACCGTAAAGACAATGGATTTTAAGGAAGTAACCGTTGAAGACCCCAACCTCCCCAAGGGAGTAACGAAGGTCATGCAGGAAGGCAAGAAAGGTTATGTGGTGGATACCTATAAAATAGTAAAAAATGGGGAGGAAATTCTAAGCAGGACAAAGCTGTACACCAGTGTTTACAATCCCCTTAACAAAAAAGTGGCCGTAGGTACAAAAGAGGTTGAAAATAAAAGAGATAATCCTGAAACAACGGTAGATGCCAACAGTTTGGCGGTGACGGAACAAACCGGCCAGACAGTGCAATAAATAATATAAAGAGAAAACTTAATATGATAAACAACGTAACAAAAACGGCTTTTCAGTAAAGCCGTTTTTTTATTATCTAAGCAACTAATGGATGTCTACTGATTTGGCGCCATTATTCCTGAGTATTTCCGCCACCTGGTTTTCATTTTCTTCATCCACCCTCATGGAAAAGAGAATCCTACCGCTCATTATATCTTTTTCATATTCCATGCTTTTTTCTTCGGGTATTCCCAAGTCAACAAGCCCGCCGACAATACCGCCGGTTACAGCTCCTGAAATCAGGCCTGCTATTGGACCTGCCGCAGCTACTATGCCAAGGCCAGGCACTACCAGGTTTCCTGCGCCCATTACCAGGCCTGCCAGGCCTCCAAGAACGCCACCTGTTATTACACCATTTGAGATATTGTCGCGTACTCCTTTATTTTCATCTTCCGTACCGGAAGTCCCGTCCCTTGCAACAATTGATATATCCGCAGTTTTCAATCCCCTTGCCTTTATTTCTTCCGCAGCGTTTTTTGCATATTCTTCATTTTCGAAAATTGCCACTACATTTCTTCTGGCCATGATATCCTCCTTAAGTCTTAATGCATTCTGAATCATGTATTAATTTATTCTGAATCATATTCTGAGCATAATACATATAATTTATGCATAACAGGTATTTTCATTTCATTAACTGTAAAATAAACTTAACACCCAAAGTGGACATACTATAGTATAATGTAGACATGGATGAAAACTTGGAAAAGGAACGATTCAGTCCAATGAAAAAAAGATTTTTGATATCATTTGTACTTATCCTTTGTTTTATATTAATTATTCCAGCCAATACATATGCCATCAGCCTGGAACAGCAGCAGAAATGCGCCCGGACACTGGAAAGGCTTCAGGTAATGCTTGGTGACGGAAAAGGTAACCTTATGCTGGACCGTCCCATAACCCGCACGGAGCTTTTTACACTAATAATCCGCATGATGGGTTATGACAGGAACGCAAATGTAAGCAACATTACTCTGGATTTTAAAGATGCCAATGAAATCCCAGCCTGGGCTGTCGATTATATCAAAATTGCCTTGAAATACGATCTTGTAAAAGGGTATAATGATAATACGCTTCGTCCCAATGCAAATGTTACGAATGCAGAAGCCCAGACAATTATATTGCGTGCATTAGGCTACGGCAAGGATATAGAAGGAGATTGGCCTCAGGCCGTCTTGGCGAAATCAGAAGCGTTGAAGCTGAACAAGGGTGTGGACCTTTCTCCGAACAAGAAGCTGACAAGGGGAGAAACAGCAGTAATAATATATAACTCTCTCAGCATTAATTTTAAATAAGCAAGTTTTGTAAGGAGTTTATCAATGCATCAACAAAGCCTGATGATGATGTTTATATTGACGGTTATACTTCCTGTAACCATTCTTTTTACAAACCATGATATATTTTTTATAGTAACAGCTTTAGTACTCCTTATCCTGTCACTGGGAAATATTTTCTCAAACGCTTTTGGAAGCAATGATGAAAATGACCAGGAAGAAGATCCAATGATTGAAGAACTGGAAGAATTACTGGATATCGACATAAAAAAACTAAATACCGGCATTAAATTTTCAAGGAATCTGATAGGAGTTTTATTTTTCTTTTATTGCTCTTTTTTTATCCAATCCATTTTCTTTGATATATTGGCGGCACTGCTTATGCTTTACTGGATTCATAAAGCTATAGAAACCATGTCTCCGAAGAAATTAAAATACCTGGTCATAAAAAGCAAACCTGTAAAAAAGACAGTAACAATTATTTCTGCTTACGCAACAATTGCTCTTATAATTTATACTGCTATTCATAAATTTTCCTTATAACAAATTTTCTTTTCCATGAATAATATCAAGATAACCGAGAAGAATATATTGCGTAAGGGTTCGTAATGGTCGAGCCAAGAGTATTAAAGGGTCATGTGAGGCTCTTTAATATTCGGCCAAAGATTAGTATTGGTTTATTTTTAGGAGTTTAAACAACAGTCAGTTAAATATCCTTCATTTTAGGATCAATACTAGTCGGCGGGAAGAGCCATGTATGTCTTGTATAGCTGCAATACAGCTGTGTAGCTTCATTGCGGTTAATAAAGATGTATATGGTTCGTGCTAAGATCGTCAAAGGTGCCGCAGGTTTATAAACACCAGGTGTTGATATTGTGACTGGGATATTAATTACTTTGGTGTTTGCCTGTACTACTGTGGAAGTTCTGCAGCATTGCGCCAGGTTAAGACTTAAGGTCTGGTTAAAGCTATTAACTTTAACCGGGCTTTTAAGGTACCTTTGCCGGTCGAGCAAAGGGTGATTTACGCGGTGTAGTGCTTGTGATTCACAGGTATGTAACTGCGTACTTCATCCGGCGTTAAGATCATTACGAGCTCTTTTACTATCTATATTTTCATCAGTTCTATTTTCACATTTAATAATAAATTGTCACTTTCCCTATAACTTTTGCGGGAAGAATATTGAAAAAATATGAAGTATGTTAGCCATTTTGTTAGCCCTGGTATGATAAAGTTAAAAAAAACAGCTCTTCGCAGCTGTGAATATTTAAGGGTGTGAAGAATCACGTCAATGGGATTTATACTTTTTAATAATCCTAATCTCGACAATGACGCAGATTACAAAATAGACAAGCCAAAACAGCCCGTAGGTGATAAAAGGACTCCCATATCGGAAAAAGGGTACAAGACTACTTCTATAATAGAAATAGAGAAAGAAGCGTCCTGCCGCGCTGATAAACATGGACACAGGTATGAACGACAGGGTCCATACATTAATGACCCAGAATTGCTTCTTTGCCTTTGCCTTCGTTTCGCTGTCGCCGACACACTGCCCAATGGCAAAGATAACGCACCCAATGGTCATCAGAATCAGTCCCACAGCTGCGGCCATGGGCCTTCGCTCCTCATACCATATCCACATGGCCGCAATGACCCCTATCTGTCTCCTATATTCACGAATGACACTCCTTTCCGTGTCATAGTACCAAAAATTACGGTTGCGGTACTACCAACCGGGCTTTGATAAGTGTCAACTGCAGGTCGTCACATCAAATAATACTCCATCTGCAGGTTCTAGCTTAGCATATAGATTATACGTTATTATTTAAAAAATTCGCTAGCTTATTTGCTATCACTTTATGCCCCTCAGCATTGGGATGCAAACAATCGGGCATATACCGTATTCTGCTCTCCTCTATCAGAGGAGTAATGCCGTAATTTTTATACAAATCAAGAACCGGTAAGGAGTAATACTCTGCTACTTCTCTGATTGCATTAACATAATCAAGCATGTTTTTACTCGTATCGGGATTAACTGTTCTATCGTCCTGAGTTGTATTATTCATCACGTAAGTTCTAGGCAAAGGCGTTACTATCACGATTGTTTTTATGGGATATTTCGAAATTAAGCCACCAAACAGGACATGTAATGCTCCATAAAATGTCTCTGCAGTTCTGTCTGAAAATTGGCCGAATGGAGCCGTTAAGCTGCCTCTATCTCTATGGTGTCCGTAATCATTTGTGCCACCCATTACAATTACCAGATCTGCATCATCGTCCATATCTGCATATCTCACGGACATTGCCATTTTATCGTCCTTACTTATTTTCGCAATTTTTGTTCCGCTGATTCCATAATTCCGGACAACAGATAAGCCCAATAAGTTTTTAAGCAGCATTGGAAATGCTTCTGTCGATGGATCTGCCAATCCATGTCCATATGTGATGCTATCACCCAGAAAATTAGCCTTTTTACCTGTCCATTTAGAAACCAGGTTACTTACCTGTAATGTATTGCCTGTTTCTTTATCGGTTTCTGCTTTGTTAAAACCTAAATCACAGTATTTCTCTGCCATATTATTAACTCCTTTATATAAGATGTGATACCACGAAAAAACGTAATATTCATTCCATGTAAAGCTCTACTTAATATAAGTACTAATTAATTATAATGTATTTTGTCACTGGTGAAAATTGCGTGCCGCTGAATGCATGAAAAAATTCTCGGGCCATAGAACATATTCGCTTCAATATCGTCTATAAGGTATAACACTCAAAAGGAGACCCAAATATGAAAATCAAAACATCCTTTATTGCCGCTGCAACTGCTTTAATGTTGCTTCTACCATCTACCCAGGCAATTACATCAGAAGTCCCCAGTAAAAAAATCACAGTAAGGCAGGAAATCACTCTTAACGCGGACCCGTTTGTCCTTGACGGCCAGGTAATGATTCCTCTCCGCTCATTTGCCGAGTCTTTAAACTGCCGCGTAACCTGGGACGGGTCGTCAAAGGAGATTAAGGTCTACTCCCAGGAAAAGGAGCTTTACTGTTTGCACGCCGGCAGCAACAAGGCCGAAGTCTCAGGCCGGGAGCACACCCTCGAAAACAGGGTGGAGCTTATAGACGGCACTACCTTTGTAGAGGCAGGCTTCCTGGAATTTGCCCACGGTGTTGAGCTTGAAGAAAACGGCATTGAAATTCAAAAGCATATTTACAAATTTGAAAATGGCGCCGCTGGTTTTGAGGCCGTATTTTCGGATTATAGCTACGACCCGTCGGGAAATTACGACATTTACGAACTGACCTCGGATTACAGGAAAATCCCTGTAGACGGTCATGAGAGCATGGGGCTTTATATCGCATCCCACAACCGCAGCGACGACATTTTCATGGGGTATTTCAAGGAAATACGCGGCCTTGAACCCAACAGGAAATACAATGTTAATGTGGAATTTCTCCTTGCCACAAACGTGGAGGGTGGATTAATAGGTATAGGAGGAGCCCCCGGCGAATCCGTCTTTGTAAAATGCGGAGCTTCCACTGTCAAGCCGGAGGTAATAATTGAAAATGATTACATCAATCTCAATATCGACAAGGGTATCCAAAACAACAACGGTAAAGAAATGCAGCTCATAGGAGACCTGGCGAAGCCGGAAGACGCTCCGGAGGGCTTCGTGTTCAAACAGATGGCAGCTTCTTTCAGTGTAAATACAGACGCCGAAGGCCGTTTCTACCTGATAATTGGCACAGACTCGGGTTTTGAAGGTTTCACTGAATACTATATTGACGATGTAACTATAACCGTTAAATAGCAACAAAAGCTTCCGCCGTATGTCGGAAGCTTTTGCTTATTTTTATGCAATTTTATTAAATTCCGATGTGATAACCCATTCTCCGTGTCAGACCCGCTGTTGTTCAACCATTTTATTGTGTATTAGGCACCTGTTCAGTAAAGAGGGGTGTGGACAGGTAGCGCTCACCGGTGTCGGGAAGAATGACGACTATGGTTTTCCCGGCATTTTCAGGCCTCCTGGCAAGCTCCGTGGCTGCCCAGGTGGCGGCGCCGGATGAGATACCAACGAGGAGTCCCTCGGTTTTCGCAAGCTCACGCGCTGCCCAGAAGGCGTCCTCATTTGTCACTCTTATGATTTCGTCGTAAATATTAGTGTTCAGGATCTGTGGGACGAATCCCGCTCCTATGCCCTGTATCTTGTGCGCACCGGGTTTTCCGCCGGAAAGGACGGGGGATGCGTCCGGCTCAACCGCTACAATCTTTATGTTCGGATTTTTGGACCTCAGATACTCGCCAGCGCCGGTGATTGTGCCGCCGGTTCCAACGCCGGATACGAAGATATCCACATTGCCGTCGGTGTCCTCCCAGATTTCGGGGCCGGTCGTCTCCCTGTGTATCTTGGGGTTAGCCGGGTTTACAAACTGGCCGGGTATGAAGGAGTTCGGGATTTCCTTTGCAAGCTCCTCGGCCTTGGCGATCGCGCCAGACATGCCCTTTGCTCCCTCAGTCAGCACAAGCTCGGCGCCATAGGCCTTGAGCAGGTTTCTGCGTTCTATGCTCATCGTCTCGGGCATAGTAAGTATAATCCTGTAGCCCCGCGCCGCGGCCACTGAAGCAAGGCCAATGCCGGTGTTACCACTCGTTGGCTCAATAATCACTGAATCCGGGGTGAGGAGCCCTTTTGCTTCAGCGTCTTCAATCATTGACTTTGCTATTCTGTCCTTGACGCTGCCCGCAGGATTAAAATACTCCAGCTTTCCTATGACAGTTGCGCCAAGGCCGTGCTTTTTGCCATATCTCGACAGTTCAAGCAGAGGAGTTTTGCCTATGAGGTCAGTCAAGCTCTTGTAAATCTTCGACATAATATTTACCTCCTAAAATCTATATAAATATAATTCATATATGTTTACTATGATATAAATATAATACTACATTTGCTAACATTTGTCTATAGGTTTAAAAAATATTATTTTGATATGAATACTATACTATTGACAAACAACCACTTTTAACCTATTATATGAATACATACTAAACATGTATGAAATGGAGGATTTGCATATGAGAATCTCCGCGAAAGGGCGCTATGCTCTCGCGGCAGCCATAAGCATGGCTCGGCAGTACGGAACCGGCGAGCATATCACTGCTATCAGTATTTCCGAAAAGCTAGGTATATCAAAAATCTATCTGGAGCAGGTTTTCTCGCTTCTGAAGCGTGCGGGGCTTGTCAATACGGTCAAGGGAGCGCAAGGCGGCTACGCGCTCTCAAGAGCGCCCGGGGAGATTAGCGCGCTGGACCTTCTGATGGCCGTGGAGACATCTCTTTTTGAACAAGCAGAGAGCACGGCAAGCGATAAGGCGCCGGATATAGATGGAGCCATGCGCGTGGTTGTTTTTGAGAAGCTCGACGGAGCAATCAGGGATGTACTATCCAAAATCACTCTGGTTGACCTGGTCAGCGAAGCTGAGAAGCGTAAGGGCGAACAGCCGTTGATATATTATATATAATTTTTTAAAGAATAGGGGAGTAAGTATGAATTTCGATACTCTTTGCATACATGGGAGCGATATTAGGTACGACACGACAGGCGCCATAAGCGTCCCTATTTTCCAGTCGGCAACCTTTGTACACCCGGGGGTGGGGCGTAGCACGGGCTTTGACTACTCGAGAGTGCAAAACCCCACGAGAGAGCACCTTGAAAGGACGCTGGCGAGGCTTGAAAACGGCGTTGACGCTCTGGCCTTCTCAAGCGGTATGGCTGCGCTGACGGCGCTTATGGAGCTTTTCTCGCCTGGAGACCATATCATTGCTTCCGACGACCTCTACGGCGGATCACGCAGGCTGTTCGACAACATCTCGAAAAAAAACGGGCTTGAGTTTGACTTTGTAAATACCTCGAATATCGCGGAAATCGAAGAGAGCATCAGGGCGGAAACTAAGGCCGTCTTCGTCGAGACCCCGACAAATCCCATGATGCAGGTCACCGACATCGCCGAGGTCTCGCGGTTTTGTAAGGAACTGGGCTTTCTCCTTATTGTGGATAACACTTTCTTAACGCCCTATTTCCAGAGACCGCTGGAATTGGGCGCCGATATAGTCCTCCACAGCGGGACTAAGTACCTGTGCGGACATAACGACACACTGGCCGGTTTCCTGGTTGTATCCGACTTAGGGCTCTCGGAACGGCTGCGCTTTATATACAAGACCACGGGAGCCTGTCTTTCTCCCTTCGACAGCTGGCTCATAATCCGTGGGATTAAGACGCTGCATATACGCATGCAGAGGCAGCAGGAGAATGCGATTAAGATTGCCCGTTGGCTCTGCGGCCAGGAGAAGGTCAAGGCGGTTCACTACGTCGGGCTTCCCTCCCACCCAGGCTACAAAATGTCGGTCAAACAGGCTAGCGGCTTCGGGGCAATGATTTCCTTCGAGGTGGACTCGGAGAGGACGGCCCTCAGGCTTTTGGAGAACGTGAAGATAATTAAGTACGCAGAGAGCCTCGGGGGGGCTGAGAGCCTTATTACTTATCCGATGCTTCAAACGCACGCCGACCTGCCGGAGGAAATCCGAAGGATAAAGGGGATAAACGAAACCCTGCTCAGGCTCTCTGTGGGACTCGAGTGCGCCGAGGACCTGATTGCCGATTTGGAGCAAGCTATGGAGGTAGACTGATATGCCTTATTCTTTTGACACCATAATTGAGCGGCGGGGTACGGACTCAATAAAGTATGATTTTGCTGCTAAGAGGGGATTGCCGGAGGACGTCCTTCCGCTCTGGGTCGCAGACATGGATTTTAGCTCTCCGCCGGAGGTGCTGGACGCCCTGGAGGAAAAATGCCGCCACGGCATTTTTGGGTACAGCGACGCAGCAGACGGTAGGTACTTTAACGCGCTGGCCAAATGGTACTCCGAGCGCTTCGGCTGGCGCCTTTCTCCCGAGTGGCTTGTCAAGACGCCCGGCGTCGTCTTCGCGATCTGTGCCGCAATACGCGCCCTGACCAAGGAGGGTGACTCAGTGCTCATACAGCAGCCGGTCTACTACCCCTTTTCCGAATCGGTTATTGCAAACAGGCGAAGGCTGGTGGTCAATGAGCTCGTTTACAGCGGCGGGAAATATTCCATTGACCTAAAAGATTTCGAAGAAAAGATAAAAAGAGAGAAGGTAAAGCTCTTTATACTCTGCAGTCCGCACAATCCGGTGGGGAGGGTGTGGAGAACCGATGAGCTTTCAGCAATGGGCGAGATTTGCTTAAAGTTCGGTGTCAAGGTGATTTCCGACGAGATTCACGAGGATTTCGTCTATCCCGGCAACCGCCACCAGGTTTTCGCGGCGATAAGTCCTGAACTTGCGGACATCACCATCACCTGCACGGCCCCCACCAAGACTTTTAACCTTGCCGGGCTCCAGATTTCAAATATTCTAATTTCAAACCCGGAACTGCGCCGCCTCTTTAGGCAGGAAATAATCAGAACCGGCTACAGCCAGCCCAACATCATGGGGCTTGTGGCTTGCAGAGCCGCTTATGAGCATGGGGCACGCTGGCTCGACGAACTTATGGCCTACATCGGCTCAAATCTCAACTTTGTACGGAGCTTTCTTGCCAGTGAGCTTCCGCAGATACACCTTGTGGAGCCCGAGGGTACATATCTTCTTTGGCTTGACTTCAGGGCGCTTGGTCTGACTGACCGCGAGCTTGACGATTTGATAGTCAATAAGGCGAAGCTGTGGCTCGATGCGGGCACGATGTTCGGTGCAGGCGGTACGGGCTTCCAGCGGGTTAACATAGCCTGTCCGCGCTCTCTCCTGGAGCAGGCAATGAAGCAGCTTAAGGAAGCGGTAAGCTCCCTTTGAGCAAATACAAGACTGAAAAATAGGCAACCGGACCCTTCTCCCTATCTTCCTATAAAATTTGTCTCCCTATGAAATTTGAAATAGGGCGCTTATAATAATTGCCCGTATTGGGAGTACCTTGGAAGTGGACCTTGCTTCTCCTTGTGTTTATACTGTAATCATTACAATTGGGAATGTATTTCAACTAAAATAGTATGGTAAGCTTCTTCCTGTATGGCTGTGTAAGCTTTTCTGCAATTTGGAAATAGCTAACCATTTAGAAAATCAAGTAGGAGGTAGGTGATTATTTCACCTACCGACCTCTCAACCACCACCGCACGTTCATTTTTCCCTCTATTCTCATTGCATTACGCCTGCATATCAGACATATGTATCATAAATGCGATTTCTTTTAGCCCGTTCCTCCGGGTCGAGTTTTTGAGCGTCAGCAATTTCATATACGCCGAAAGTGTCGTATAGCCTTGCGGTGGGTTCAACTTCAACATAGGTACACCAGGGAAGCCAATGATAACGGCTTTTCATAACCTGATCAGCAAAGCTTCCGCTCTCATGCCCAAGGCCGGGCATGATATATCCGATGCTGCCGTCAATATCATTTGACTGCCTTGTATTTTTATGTATGAATTCCGCAAAATCCAAATAATGCTTATCACCTGTGATTATATACAATCGGTAATATGTGTATGAACATGCAGCCATATATACATCCGCGCCACCACCGATTGTTATTATGCTCTGTCCGCTGATAGAGTACTTATTGAACGGATGTTTTGGCCAGGGGGTGTATATCGGGTATGTCCATGCGTACGTCCAGGTCTCGGTGTAGTCGGCAGCGCCAATCGCCGCTTCCAGCCATTTTTCACTTCCGGTCAGGTCATAAAGTGCAAGGAAGCCAAACAGAGCATAAATCCCTGCCTCCTTATCTTGAATATCAAGATTATCGCAAGTTCCTCCACGGTATTCCATATTCAAATAGACATTTTCGTATGACCATTCACCGGCTCTGATTGCAGCGGTCTTGTATTTTTCGTCGCCTGTCACCAGATAAAACTGAACCAAAAAACGGATAGGGCTGGGAGTATTAGCTTTGGAGTACATACGAACAGAACCGTCGTCATTATAAGACCGGTAAAAGCTGCCATCATCATTTTGTATTCTTACGAACCAGTCGGCAGTTTTTCTGCAGAATTCCAACCACGTCGGACGCTCTTCGCCTTTCTTGCGCATATAAACGTAGGCATCCAAAATCGCCTCCATACCGTCGGAGATCATGCGCGTGTAGTGCGGATATGGCTCAAACCCTTTCAAATTCGGGTTATAGCATACGTTCGGCATGCCGGACTCAGTCATTGCAGTCCTCACCCAGAAGTCTATAATGCCTAAACCTTTCTCATACGCATCAGGCACATTTTCCTTATCCCCGTACCGCAACAGCTGATACCCTATTCCGGGTTGTTGACCAACAAATCCAAACTGGAAGGATACATTTGTAATGCCCATATTGGGCAACACTGCAACAAATGGAAGGCCATATGAATCGTCATACTGTCGCGTATATGTATTAAGTATCTTCATACAGTTATGGAAATGGACTTCATTATCCACGTCAAACAACTTATCGCGCATCCTATTGTAAACTATACGCCAAGTGTCCCTCATCATTAACTGGAAATTTTTATAATACCCGAAGTAAATCGCCACAGAATAATTCTGCTCAAAACCTGTCTCCACCGGATGGTAGATACGTTCAAAGATCCTGGCTTTTCCCTTATAGTCAAGCCCAAGGAACATATTCCTGCTCGGCAACTGCCCGTCACTGCCGGGATATACATAATCAATTGAAAGGCCATCCACCTTGGTATCAATGTCTTTACGTACCGGGAAACCATAATACATATAGTCCAGCGTCTTGCTTTCCGGGTGGCTCATCCCGATAGATCCGATGGTAAATTTGGGGTCTGTATAGCTTAACTTTTCTGCCGAGGATAACTCCAGCGACCGCATGGTTACATCGGATGCCCATCTCGAAAGGGCAATCGCTTCACCCGAAGAAATGTTCTGCATGGCAAACAACGGCAGCGCATAATGCGTCTCCAAACGCCAAAAGTATTCACAGTCCAGGTCCTTTCCTATACTGAACTCACCTGCAAATTCATTCTGCTTATACCAATTGCCAGGAGCAAAGCAGTTGTAATCATGTACATCGTCCGATTCCACCATCACAAAAGTTACCTTTGTAGAGAAGCCAAGATCGTCTGCAGCCTTCTGCACCTTGACATTACGGATTATTCTAAACCCCGGTTCGACCGAAACGTATGTGTCTGTAAATAAAAATTCTGAGCCGGAAGGCACCGTCAACACACCTTCTGCGATGATTTTATCGCCATTTGCCGTTACCTTGCTATAGGCACTATCATAAAATCCACTTGCGGCGAATGAGGATTTTACTATAGCAAACATCGGACGCCTGTTATAATACAGAAGCTTGCCTTCCCGCTCAACCTCAACGCCTCCGTCCACAAAACTAAGTGTATAGTAGCCGGATACCAGTTTTAAGGGTTTTGATAAATCATTGGAACTAGACATAATAACATCGCTCCTTAATATTAATTTATATCATCTATCAGTCAAAAAAACGGGGATTAAGGGATATTGCCCATAGCGTTTATTCGGCGGTATATAGACACACTTCTATAAATTCCGGTAATCATAATATACTTATCCAATCGTGGTTATACATTTTCATCAAAGTTAATTCAAAATAAGTATATCATACTATATAAAACAAAAAATACTGATATTAATGAGATACATCAAAATTTAACTTTGGACCGGTGCCAGTAGCCTGGGTAATAATCCTGAAGGAATCTGAAAATAAAAATTAAATGGGCGAATCACTAATAAAAAAATTTATATTGACTAAATTTCAATATTTTAATGACTTAAACTATATTATAATAAAATTATAGTTAATTTTAATGACGGCTTTACCGGGAATTACGATTCCTTGAAAGCCGGAACAGGCCAGCATTCATTATCGTAAGCCGTACAAATAAAGGCATAAAACTTTTTCCGTTTATTAGCTGATTTGCATCTTTTAGGCCACTTCGATGTCTGAACCACTGAACAGTAAATACCGGCAGAAAGTAAATCAATCTGTATAAATAATGGGAGGAAAAGCTATGAACTTAAATCACCCACAATTAAATCCAACTATAAACCGGGCAAGGCGTATACCTGTCAACCTGACCTCTCCTGTAAGAGAGAAACACGGAATTCCTCAGCCGGATGTTGATCCTGAACACCCGTATGTCATGACACACATTGGATTATATACCGGAACAATTAAGGACGAGGCCGGGGATGACAGGCCATATGCCCTGTATATTCCGTCAACCATGAAAACTTCCGGCAATAGTGCGATAATATTCATACCCGGAGGAGAGGATCCAGTCGATTTTTTTGAAAAAGGCACATGGAAAGAAAGCCTTGAACAGCATAGGATGACTGCATACTTTTTTGGCGCTCCTAAGGGATGGAGAATTAACGATCCCGGCTTTGAAATTGATGCGGCGACAAAAATTATTGCAGAAATGCGTTCAATGGAGTATTTCCCATCAAATGCTCCAGGCGTATATTGCATGGGTTTTGGAGACGGAGCAAACATTGCCGCCGTATTTTCAATCATGCATGTGTCTATACTGGCCGCCTGGGCAGCATGGGGCGACACAAATCTTGATGACGAATTAATAAAACTCATTGGTAATGCACCTTCTGACTGTGATCCGGGATTAAAGAAGGCTGATATTTCTTTGCCAACATTCATTATCGACAACAATGAGAGCAACACACTCAAGTACTTCAAGCAAGCCTGCAATGTAAAGGATGAATATCTTTATAATGGGTTTGCGCGCATATTCCGTCAGAAGCCAAAGCCCGGCGAAAGTTATATAAATGATCAGGCCTGCAGTGAGGTCTGGCATACGACATACGACGATGCCGCCAAAATGGGTCGTGATGTAATGATAGAAAAGATGGTTGCGTTTATCGAGGACTACAAACGCTGGGCCGGAGAAGGCAATGGCTATATCAGAAAGACACAGCGCCCCGAGGATATCGGCATGATTAAGACAGAGGTAATAATTGATGGCCTTAAGAGATATTGGTATACATTTGAACCTTCGGCCTACAAACGCGGTTTAAAAGAAAAGTATCCGCTGGTGATAGCAATTCACGGTTTCTCATGTTCCGGTGAGTATTTTGCGGAAAACAGCTGCTGGCATCATGTAGGTGAGGAGCGGGGAGTTATCATTGTTTACCCCACCGCATATCCATTTAAACGCTCATATTCTATGGGAAGGTTTGGAACAGACATAGCCGCAACTCCTAGCTGGAACGTAGGAATACATACGAATAACATTGATCCAAATGGGCCTGATGAGATAAGCTTCTTTAAACAGATGCTGGAAATACTAGAAAAAAAGTATCCAATCGACCCTGAAAGAATCTATGTTACAGGCCATTCAAACGGGTCAAGAATGACCCAGCACCTTATGCGCTATTGGCCCCAAAAGTTTGCAGGTTTTGCTCCCGTTGGTGCCATGGAGTGTAAAAATGAAGCGATACCCGAACCAGACGACGGTTATTTGCGTAACGTTTGGTATGTCATGGGGGAGTATGATTTTGATGGTTGCAGCCTTGATGAAAACACACCCAATTATATTACGGTGAACAACTTATGCGCAGCGAATAAAATCGATTACTCCAAACGCCGTTATTATGAAACAGGCATATATATGCATACAATTATTCGGGATAAAAATGGCGTGCCCCTTGTAAGATTTACCGGAGTAAAAAACTGGCCGCATACATATTCTCCCGAGCTTTCGTTTATGATTTATGATGAGTTTTTCTCGCGCTTTGTCCGTCATAAGGACGGAACACTTGAATACCTGGCTTAAGGACGTATTAGCTTATGTTTAGGCTTAGAAATAAAGAAGGATCCATAAGTTGAGAGTTATGGTAGAGAACAGCGAAATTGGGGGCTATCCTGGCGAAGATCTGAATAATTCATTCAAAGAGGGCTGATTGTCTTAATGGCAACTGCCCTCTTTCTTCGCTTGTTTGAGTTCATCCTCATTCAAAGCTGCAGCTTTGCGTCCTTTAAGCAGCTGCCTTCCGTATACAAATTTTTCTTCTCGGAAGTGTCTTACCCATAAGGCGAAAAACAAGTTGAAAACCTGCTGAAAGTTATTTTAATAAGGTCACATCGAAATAACGAAGGAGAATATTAAAAATGACATAATATGAACAAAAGCCACTTTCAGGCTTATTCCTGAAAGTGGCTTCAATGGCGGAGAAGTCGGGATTCGAACCCGAGCTAGCCTTGCGACTACTAACGGTTTAGCAAACCGTCCCCTTCAGCCTACTTGGGTACTTCTCCACACAAATAAATATTAATTTGTGGCGGAGAGACTGGGATTCGAACCCAGGGTAGGCTCACGCCTACGCCGGTTTTCAAGACCGGTGCCTTAAACCAACTCGACCATCTCTCCATGCGTGCAACAAATAATATAACATGTGCGACAAGGATTTGTCAACTCATATTTTCCGGTTACATCATTGGACTTTTTGGGATACTTTCCATAATATCCAATATTCGTTCCAGTTCATCTTCCGAATAGTATTCGATAATAATTTTCCCGCGCTTTTTATTGGCCTGAAGCTGCACTTTCGTTCCCCATATTTTCTTCAGTTTATCCTCCAGGTAAACTATTTCCTCGCTCTTTTTCTGTTTCCTGGTCCTTCTTGCCTTTCCTTCCATTAATGTGTAATTTTTTACCAGGAATTCCGTTTCTCTTACACTCAATCCTTTCTTTATTATCTCATTTGCCAGCTTTAGTCTGTCATTTTTATTTTCCAATGCCAGTAGGGCCCTCGCGTGTCCGCCTGATAAAAGGTTATTTCTCACAAAATCCTTTATTTCATCCTCAAGCTTGTTTAGTCTCAGCGCATTGGCAATATAAGGCCTGCTTTTGCCTATTATACCGGCCAGATCCTCCTGAGTAAGTTTAAATTCATTAATTAGTTTTTCATATGCTTCAGATTCTTCAATGGGGTTGAGGTCTTCTCTTTGTAAATTTTCAATAAGGGCTATTTCCATGACCTGCCTGTCATCGTAATCCCCTACGATTGCCGGTATGGTGTCCAGTCCAGCAATACGGGCTGCTCTCCATCTTCTTTCACCGGCAACTATATTATATGCATCACCTGATTTTTTTACTATGACAGGTTGTACAACGCCGTGATGTTTTATGGACTCAGCAAGCTGCCTGAGTTTTTCCTCGTCAAAGTCCTTTCTGGGTTGGTTTTTGTTTGGCTCTATTTCGTTTATTTTAAGTTGTACTATTTCATTTTCAGCTGCTGCAGTGTCAACATTCAACAGTGCTCCTAATCCCTTACCAAGTCCCTTTTTCAAGGACTTCACCCCCTTATGTACAGTCTATGACCTCCTGGGCCAGTTCCATATAACATTCAGCACCTCTTGACTTAGGATCATACAGTATTATAGGCAGTCCATAACTGGGTGCCTCGCTGAGCCTCACATTCCTCGGTATTATGGTCCTGTATACCTTATTACTGAAATACTTTTTTACCTCTTCCACCACCTGTATGGAAAGATTGGTCCTTGCGTCAAACATGGTAAGCACAACACCTTCCACCTCAAGTTCAGGGTTCAGGTGTTTCTTGATTATTTTAACAGTGTTCATCAGCTGGCTTAAACCTTCAAGGGCATAATACTCGCACTGAATAGGTACCAGGATGGTATTCGCCGCTGTTAAGGCGTTTACCGTCAGAAGTCCCAGAGACGGAGGGCAGTCGATGATGACATATTCATAATCATTTCTGATGTGAGCCAGAGCATTTTTCAGCCTGGTTTCACGGGCTATGACCGGCACCAGTTCCACTTCGGCGCCCGCAAGTTCAATATTTGAAGGACATATTTCAAGGTTCTCCACAACGGTATTATATATCGCGTTTTTTATATCTTCTCCGTTTATCAAAACGTCATATATGGATTTCTCAATCTTTGTTTTTTCTATTCCCAGGCCGCTGGTTGTGTTGCCCTGGGGATCTATATCCAGAATAAGCACCCTTTTTCCTTTTACCGCCAGACATGAGCTTAAATTTATCGCAGTAGTAGTTTTACCTACGCCGCCCTTCTGATTGGCAATTGCAATAACTTTCGACAAAACCCTCACACTCCTAAACCCCACTGGAACTATAAAAGATTATAACATAATAAGATTGTATAATAAACATAAAAAGGCTTAATTGGTGGCCGCCTTCTCCAGTGTTGAAATATGCATAAATAATGTATTCTCGGGTAAACCTATAAATGTTTCACGTGAAACAATTATTAAGCTGATTAATTTTTTATATCATTATAAAAAATGTTTCACGTGAAACATTAAATCTAGTGTATATATCAAGACTAGCATTATTATTAACTCAA